>Ga0307379_10000173_pt1 | contig 110788 bp, 119 predicted proteins | sample UN2MG_FD_202237 | JGI IMG/M metagenome (GOLD analysis project Ga0307379, IMG submission 202237) | Soil microbial communities from Risofladan, Vaasa, Finland - UN-2 | ecosystem: Environmental > Terrestrial > Soil > Coastal area > Acid sulfate soil | place: Finland: Risofladan, Vaasa... | reverse complement strand
GGATGGATCGGAGTTAAATCCACGTTCTCGAAGAGTAGTTTGGGAGAACCTGCCTCTGTCACCTATCCTCAGGATGATGTGAGGTAGCTATCCCAATAAATCTTGAATTATTGAATTCGCCTGCGCGTGTTGTACCTCTCCTTTTTCTAAATTCATATAATCATATCCCAAACCCGCGCTCGCTTCAGAGTGGTTTTCCTGAAACACTGATGCCAAGTGTTGTATTATGGACGGTGATAAGATTTGGAGAAGTTTCTACGGTAATCCGGTCCCGTGAATGAAAACTGGCATCCGTATCAGGGTTTTCTCTGAACCGGATTTCTTTTTGTGTCGCTCCTACCCTGTAACGGATAATGTAAACTCTAGTGCCGTATTTTTCTTTACGACCTCTCTTAGATCTCACAATTCCGAATTCTTTGGGCATTGACCTTCCCTCATCACCATTTATTGGGGCTTTTCCTATTTTATATTTATCCGTATAGGCAACTAAAGTTTCTGTTCGATGATTTTCCGGGGGGGCGCATCACCGCTTAAAACTTGAAAATATACGTACGCCATACGAACGATGACAGGTTCTGGGCCCTATCCCTGGCCACCTACACCGCAGAGCGGACGTCGCCTAAGAACCCACCTGGAGCCAAGACCAAATGAAGAAAAGCTATATGTAAATCCATGTTAAACTACACATTCAGTTGAAAGTGATACACTACACAGCCGGAAAACAGCTAAGATAGCGGATGATAAGCATGGAGGATGAGAAAAGATACGACCTAATCGATGGAAACACATTAAAGAAAATCTATGATGAACTAAGATCTCGCTTAAACAACATAGTGCCCCTGGTGGTCATCTGCGGTCCGGGAAAATGTGATCCAGAAGAAGATTGCACCACCTGTGAACCTGAAAAGAAAATGGATTGCATGTATCACCAGAGGAACGCGTTGAAGACGGCGCTCAACGATAACGGCTGCCTAGCCACGACGTTTGAGGAAGATCTGGAGCTGGAGTACGCCAGTCTACAGGAGCAGATCATCCTGAGGGAGCCTGAGGTGGACATAGTGTTCATCTTCCCGGACTCGAGGGGCTCCGCCGCGGAGCTCCTCCAGTTCACGCGTGACCCAGTCATCCGACCCAAGGTCAGGGTCCTCGTCCCCCACCAGTACCATCCCCTCTACACGGAGTCTGAAAGCTACCTGACATCCGTGTATCAGGAGCTTATGGCGACACATGGCCATGTATATCCCTATGATCCTAAGAACGAATTGCACAGGACACCCGAGTACATCGCGCTCATGATGATGGGTGCCTATCGTCTGTACCAGCTAGCTCACCCACCTGAAAAGCGTGTGGACGAGTAGGTCAAATATTTTAGACCAAAACGAAACATTTAAAACAGATTGAAAATATTGTTTGTACAGGTGCGAACATGACCCTGAAGCCAGACATCAAGGTGATGAGGATGATCAAAGCCCTTGACAGCTCAACTCGAATTCAGATAGTCAACCTCGTAGTCAACGCCTCCCCCGTCTCCTTCACCGGCATAAGGGAACACATGGAGGCCGTGACAGGGAAGGCCATCAGCAAGGGAACCCTGGCGTATCATCTGGACATACTGGTGCAGGGAAACATACTGAGGAGAGAGCTCTCCCGAAACCCCGACAGGACATACTCCACCTACGACACGACGGAAGAAGCAAAAAAGACGCTCACAGCACTGGGGATACTCATCGAACAGGAGAAACAAGAACCAGCAACCCCCTCCGTAAACTAGACGCCACATCTTCCATGACGACAGATTCTTGGCCACAGCTCTAGCCGTCTACGCAGCAGATCAAATTGAACCCGCGAGCAGACTCACAGCGAGAACCATCTTCCTGACCTAGTATGCGTCATGTTATTGAATGTTCTCCCTATCAGAGGAATCATCAATATCCGTAACTTTTAGATAGCATACTATCGAAAAAGATGAAATCTTAGCAAGTGCAATTACTAAATATGGTGAAATTCGCGGAAGTCGCTAACCAAAAGCCCTGGTGGAAGCAGGGTGAAAGCTTTCACAACTTAGCCTCGGTTATTCAACGCGTCTGACGGCGAGTCTATGGTACTCAGAATACGAATAGTAGACGAGATATATCCCTGTGAACATGACTGGCACCAAGATCAGAGCAAAGGCTAACCACCCCTCCGTGAGCACCCCGAGGGCCGCCAGCGCCCCGCTCACCATGAAGAGCCGGCTACCCCGTTCATGGGTCCTGTCCCAGACCTCCTCGCTGCTCAGGGTCCACGGCGTCCTGATCCCCATGAACCAGTTAAGCTTCGCCCCCCTCATCAGCACCCCGATCCCCACGAACAGCGCCCCCATCGCCGGCGCCAGCATCCTCATGAAGCTGAACCTCCAACCCAGATTCCACGCCAAGCTCAGCCCGTAGACGTACGCCATGTACTCTAGGAAACCGAACACGAACCAGTCGTAGCCCCCCCGGAACCTCTCGATCCCCCTGGAGGGATCCAGCCTAGGCAGCGCCAGCATGAAGGGCAGGAGCAGCACGGAGAAGATGGGGATCAGGAACAGCCCCATGAACCGAGACCCGTACCCATCCGCCTCACCGCTCAGACCCCAGTGGATAGCCATACTCTCCGGCATAGAGGGATACAGGTAGAACCCCACAGCGAATTGGAGCACGACCAGCACCACCGAGGCGACAACGGCCCTCCGCATCACAACCCCATGATCAACAGGCACCCCGAAGGGAATAAACCTGATCCAACCAGGAAGATGCCCACGATCCCCCGTGAATCAGCCCCTGTACCTGTACAGCCCCAGCCTCCACAGGAACCCCTGGGGCCATCCCGGAGTCCTCATCCTCCAGCTGGGACCCGTCCCGCCTCTCACGGAGAACGGCACACCACGTTCAGCATCAACCCCAAGTCCCCGAAGCCCTCACACCATCAAGTATTCTTTCCAGCCCATCTCCTCGAAATCACCAGACCTGCGAGGCCAACAAGCAGTACCGGGGCCTCGCCTTCATGAAGGAGACAGAATAGTTTTTTCACATAACATAATCAGTGGTTGCCCAAGGCATCGGTTATATCCAAGGAAGCCAGATTACTTGTCGGTGTTCGAAATGGGGGATAACCTTCCGAAATGGACACGCGCCGAGGCACAGGCTCTACCACGAGCTAGCCAGCGTATACGATCTGTTCTACTCTAGGATCTTCGACTACGACGAGTTCTACAGCTTAATCGAACCGGAGCTAGAGAAAAGAAACGCCTCGACGATCCTCGAAGTCGCCTGCGGGACGGGGCGGCTCATGAGGATACTCGAGGAAAACGGGTACACCGTCACCGGCCTCGACCTGAGCGGCGACATGCTCGCCATAGCACGAAGCCGGGTGAAGGGCGACCTGGTCCAGCAGGACATGAGACGCATCAAGCTAGACAAGACCTTTGATGCTCTTATCTGCCTCGGCTCGGGCTTCACCTACATGCAGCGAGACGACGACGTCGAGAGCGCCCTGAACAGCTTCCACAGACACCTGAACGACGACGGAGTCCTGATCTTCGACAACTTCGACGCCGAGAGGTTCAACCATGACCGGCTCGGCAAATGGGAGGAGGAGACACATGTATTCGACGGCCTCACCGTCACGAGGAGGACCCGGAGCAGCGACTGGGACTTCTCCAACACCTGGACGGTGGACTGGGTGTGGAGGATCGAGGACGAAGACAGCGTGAAAGAAGTCCACGACAGTCAGCGGCTCAAGGCGTTCAGGTACACGTACCTGCAGAAAAAACTCGTGGAGGCCGGGTTCAGAGAGACAGAGTTGCTCCGAGGCCGCAGGTTACTGATAAAGGCAGAGAAAGGGAGGGGCTAGTGGCTGTCGAAGTACTCCTTGGCTTCTCTCAGTATCTCCGGCTTGGCCAGCAGCTCGACGAGAGTCATGCCCAGCGCCTTCGTGCCGAGGATCATGGCGTCGAGCCCCTGCTCCGTCATCGTCGCGTCGGCCAGCTGAACACTGTGCCCCGGAGTCCCCTCGGGCGCTGAAGCGATGCTGCTGCCCGCCACCGGCGTCCTCTGGGAGACGTCCCCGAAGTCGGTGGAAGCCATGGGCATCGCCGTGGTTGACTCCTTCCAGTCCCGGACAGGCGCCCCCAGCTCCTTGTAGTTGCCCCACAGCGTCTCAACCATGGGGATGTTGAGCTTCTTGCTGCTGTACAGCTTCCTCTTGGTGATCTCCACCTCGACGCCCATGGCGTGGGCGGCCCCCTCGGCGCACCTGGCCACCTTGTCCACCATCTCCTCCAGGTACTTCTCGTCGCTGCTCCTTACCCCGAACTGGCAAACCGCCCTGTCTGGGATGATGTTGCTCGCCAGCCCCCCCTCCGAGATGATGCCGTGGATAACCAGGTTCGCGTCCCTCCTAGCCTCCTGCCTGAGCATGTGGGTCGCCACGTAGCAGAGGGTAGCGGCGTTCAACGCGTTCCTGCCCTTCTCCGGGCTCGCGGCGGCGTGGCTAGTCTGGCCCTTGAACACCATCTCTATCTGGTGTATGCCGAGCGCCTGGCCCCCGACGCCCCACCTGCTGCCGGGGTGAAGCATTATGACGCCGGCGACGTCGTCGAAGAAGCCGTGGTCGGCCATGATCACCTTGCTGCCGGCGCTGGGGCCGTGGCCCTCCTCCGCCGGGGTGCCTACGACGAGCACCTCCCCCACCAAGTCGGCGATAGCCTTGCTCGCGGCGATCCCCGCCCCGATAGCGGAGGCGGCGATGAGGTTGTGGCCGCAGCCGTGTCCAACCCCAGGCAGCGCGTCGTACTCGGCGAGCACGGCGACCCTAGGCCCTTCTGCCCCGCCCTTGAAGGACGCCTTGAACGCGGTGGGCATCTCGTAGATGCCCTTCTCCACCTCAAAGCCATGGTCCTCGAGGACGCCGGTGAGCTTCTCGAAGGCCTTGTACTCCTCGCTCCCCAGCTCAGGGTTCTCGTAGAGGAACCTCGCGATGTCCTCCAGCACGGGCCTCTTCTCGTCAACGGTGTCCCTTACAATCTTCTTGAGTCCATCAACATCAGTCAACGTTATCAACTAGAGATCACCAGCTTAATCTATAGCGTTTTCCAGTTTCACTCCACTTTCACCCGCCTCCCCCCTGCACAGCCTTATGCGTTCACATTATAAACGGAGAAACGGGTGTGAGACCCGAGTGTAATGGGAGAGGTCATTGAAGCCGGAGTCCTGGAAGGAGTAGCCAGCACCACCGTGAAGAAGCTGCACAAGGCCGGGTTAGTCACCCTCGAATCCATCGCGGTAACTCCCCCGCGCTATATCGTGGAGATGACCGGCATGGGCATCGACACCGCCGTAAAGGTGAATGCCCTGGCGCGGATGCAGGTGGACCCGGGGTTCGTCTCAGCCTCCGACATGCTGGAGATGCGTAAGCACAAGCTCCGCTGCAGGACCGGCTCCAATGAACTCAACCGCATACTGGGCGGCGGAGTCGAGACAGGCGTCATCACAGAGCTGATCGGCGAGTTCGGCTCAGGCAAGACCCAGATATGCTACACTCTCTCCGTGTTGGCACAACGGCCCACGGAGGAGGGAGGCCTCGGCGGACGCGTCTGCGTCATAGACACCGAGGGAACCTTCATCCCGGAGCGTGTGGTCCAGATAGCCGAGACCCGGGGCTACGACTCTCAGGAGATCCTCAGCAACATATTCATCGCCCGCGCCTACAACAGCGACCACCAGGTGCTCCTCATAAAGAACCTCCCCCAGGTCGCGCAGGAGCACGACGTCAAGCTCGTCATAGTGGACAGCATGATAGGCCACTTCCGCGGCGAGTACATCGGCAGGGCCACCCTCGCCGAGCGCCAGCAGAAGCTAGCCAGCGCACTCGGCAACCTCCTCAGGGTCGCCGAGGCCTTCAACCTCGCCGTGGTCCTCACCAACCAGGTGCAGGCCAAGCCGGACACCGCCTACGGCGACCCCAACAAGCCGACAGGCGGCCACGTCATGGCCCACGCCTGCACACACCGCATGTACCTCCGCAAGGGCAGGCAGAACACGAGGCTGGCCCGGGTCATCGACAGCCCCTACCTCCCGGAGGAGAAGATCAGGATCGCCATCACCGAGGCCGGCGTCACAGACGAGGACGGCACCTTCCCAGAGTTGGACGAGGACGACCCCATCCAGGAAGAGGAGTAACCCTCAGCGGATATACTCGAAGGGGTTCCTGAAGCCCTTAGCAGCCAAGGCCTTAACGAAACAGTCTTTCAACGGCCCTACGCCTACCCCCCTCTTGACGCTGACCGGGAAGACATGGTCTGAAGCCTCGAAGGGGGCTCCACCCGTGATTCTGTCGAGGAAGGCGTCAAGGTTCATCGCGACGTCTCTCTCGCTTCCCTTATCGATCTTGTTCGCCGCCACGAGAGGGAACTCGCCCAGGGTCTCGTGGAGGTACTCCACCATCTCGACGTCGAGGCTGATGAACCCCTTCTTGGCGAGGCGCGTCTCCGTCTCCAGGAACGTCGTTATGTTCAGCACATGGACGGCGAAGACAATGTTACCCGCTTCACGTTCTATGAAGTCAAGTATACTGTCCTTGGTCTTGTCCTCCCATCGTCTGCTCGCATCCAGCTTCCGCCCGTAACCCGGCATATCAACCAGGAAAAGATCCTGCGCTATGGGGTACTTGTCGATGCTGGTGGTGGTTCCTGGCCGTTTCCCGATCCTGACCTTGAGCCCGGTCAACGCCCTGATGGTCGTGCTCTTACCCGAGTTAGGCCTACCTGTGAATATGACGTATCTCTCAGACATATCTACTACAAATAGGGTGTATTCACTGAAAAAGGGTGGCTTCTAGAGCATGACGTCGAAGTCCAGTCGCTGGGCGAGCTCCTTGTAGCGGTTCCTGATGGTTACCTCGGTCACCTGGGCCTCCCTCGCTATCTCGCCCTGGGTGCGCCGCTCGTCGGTGAGCTGGCTGCTTATGTAGATGCACGCCGCCGCGATCCCGGATGGGCCCCGCCCGCTGGTGAGCTTCATGTCAGAGGCCTCGCTCAGTATCTTCAGGGCCAGCCTCTCCGTCTCGCCCGTGAGCGCCAGCTTGTTCACGATCTTGCTGATGTAGCCCTGGGGGTCGACCTGGGGCACCGACGGCTTCAGCTCCCTGAGCAGGAACCTGTAGTTACGGGCGGCCTCCTTCTTGGTTATGTTGGCGGCCGCCGCCACGTCCTCCAGCGTCCTGATGATCCCGCACTGCCTGCACGCCATGTAGATGGAGGCGACGGCCACGCTCTGGATGGTCCTGCCGCGTATGAGCTGCTTCTGGATCGCCCTCCGGTAGAGCATGCTGCTGGTCTCGATGACGTTCCTGGGCAGGTTGAGCTTGTAGCTTATCTTGCTCATCTCGCTCAGCGCGTGGGCCAGGTTGCGCTGCGTGGAGTCCGAGACCTTGCTTCGCCGGTGCCACTTCCTGAGTCTGTAGAGCCGGGCCCGCTCCTCCGGGCTCAGCTTCCTGCCCGAGGCGTCACGGTCCTGCCAACCTATCGTCGTGCTGAGGCCCTTGTCGTGGATTGTCCACGTCACCGGGGCGCCCACCCTCGGGAGCTTGTCCCGCTGCTCCTGATCGAAGGCGCGCCACTCCGGGCCTTGGTCGATCAACGTCGACGAGACGACGAAACCGCATGCCTGGCAGACAAGTTCACCGGTCTCGTAGTCTCGCAGAAGGTTAGATGCACCGCACTCGGTACACGCGATCGTGTTACGAAGTTTCGTCGTCAAAGAACCCCTCACGAGAATTATGAATAGAGAAAAAGCCTCTCTTATAACTGTTTTCAAAAATATGTCTCATAAAAACGCTTGTTTTTCTCAAATGTTGAGAAAAATTGATGATTTATAATATTATAGTAAAAAATAAGCCCCAATAAAAATATCTTGTATTTACAGATTCCATCGATCTATATACTGTTCGATGGATACCTATCTATTTACAATGCGAATCCACGAGCACCGTTAAACGTAAAAGGAAGTATGACTTCACAATCCTATTCAGGAGTTACTCGATTTGGAGAAACGTGTATACAACTTCACTGAAGGCAACAAGGACATGAAGGCCCTTCTCGGAGGGAAGGGCGCGAACCTAGCCGAGATGACCACCCTGGGCCTCAGCATCCCGCTGGGGTTCACGATCACGACCAAGACCTGTGGAGAGTTCTTCGAGGCAGACGGCAAGTTCCCCAAGGGACTGTGGGAAGAGATACTCGAACACGTGAAGACCCTGGAGAAGAATACGGGTAAGAGGTTCGGCGACGAGAAGGCTCCTCTGCTGGTCAGCGTTCGCAGCGGCGCACCCATAAGCATGCCCGGCATGATGGACACTGTCCTCAACCTGGGCATGAACGACGAGGTCGCTGAGGCCATTATCGGGCTCACGGGAGACGAGCGGTTCGTGTGGGACGCCTACAGACGCTTCGTGACCATGTTCAGCGACGTCGTCATGGGCCAGGAGCGCCACGACTTCGAGGAAGTGTTCAACAGGGTCAAGAAGAAGGAAGGTGTCAAGGGAGACACAGAGGTCAGCGTGAAGGGTCTCAAGGAGACCGTCGAGGGACAGAAGAAGCTCTACGAGAAGCTGCTGAAAGAGGGTTTCCCCCAGGACCCCATGGAGCAGCTCAAGAGGTCCATCGCCGCGGTCTTCAACAGCTGGAACATCCCCAGGGCCCGCACCTACAGGCGGGTGGAGGGCATCCCCGACGACATAGGGACCGCCTGCAACGTCCAGACCATGGTCTTCGGAAACATGGGCTGGGACTCGGGGAGCGGCGTCATGTTCACCAGGAACCCCAGCGACGGGAGCAAGGGCCTCTTCGGTGAGCTGCTCTTCAACGCCCAGGGCGAGGACGTGGTAGCCGGAACCAGAACACCCATCCCCATCGTTGAGATGAAGGAGCAGCAGCCCGAGCTCTACAAGGAGCTCGAGGCCATCGCGAAGACGGTCGAGGGCCACTACAAGGACATGCAGGACATGGAGTTCACGGTTGAGAAAGGTAAGCTCTGGATCCTGCAGACGAGGACGGGTAAACGGACAGCGCGGTCAGCCATCAAGATCGCGGTCGACATGGCTAAAGAGGGCCTCATAGACAAGAAGACGGCCGTCAAACGCATCATCCCCAACAACGTGGACCAGCTCCTGCACCCCCAGTTCGACCCGGCCGCGAAGGAGAAGGCTACGCTCCTAGCAAAGGGGCTCAACGCGAGCCCAGGCGCAGCCGTGGGCATAGCCATCTTCAACGCCGATAGGGCGGAGGAGCACGGGAAGGCGGGCGAGGACGTCATCCTCGTGCGCCCCGAGACCACCCCGGACGACGTCAACGGTATGGTGGTGAGCCAGGGATTCCTCACCCAGCACGGCGGCGGCACGAGCCACGCGGCCGTCGTGGCCCGCGGATGGGGCAAGCCCTGCGTCGCGGGCTGCGAGAACATCAAGATCGACAACAGCCGCAACCTGTTCACAGTGGGCGAGCACACCGTGAAGGAGGGTGACTGGATAAGCGTCGACGGAACCACCGGCGAGGTCTTCCTCGGCAAGGTGGCCAAGATCGAGACCGCCTTCGAGAAGGAGACCGAGCTTATCCAGGCTCTGGAGTGGGCCGACGAGATCAAGAGCCTGGGGGTGCTGACGAACGCGGACAACCCCGAGGACGCCGCTAAGGCACGCCAGTTCGGCGCAACGGGCATCGGCCTCTGCAGGACGGAGCATATGTTCTTCGATCAGGAGGGCGAGGAGATCAGCCGCCGCGAGAACGTGGTCAACATGATCCTCAAGTCTGAGGTAGCCGCGCCGCTGCTGAGGCAGGTGGAGGCGGCCAAGGGCGAGAAGGAATACGACGAGCTGAAGAAGAATGTGTACGCCAACAAAGACGTTGAGGAGTATCTTCAGGCGCTGGAGAACATACTGCCCTTCCAGAGGAAGGACTTCGAGGGCATCTTCGAGGCCATGGACGGCTACACGGTCATCATAAGGCTCATCGACCCCCCCATGCACGAGTTCCTGCCCCCCAGGGAGGAGCTCATAGAGGAGGTCACCAGGCTCAGGTGCACCGGGGAGAACCCCAGGGAGCTGGAGGAGAAGGAGCACCTGCTGCGAGTCGTGGAGAGCCTCTGGGAGACCAACCCCATGCTGGGGCTCCGAGGATGCCGCGCAGGGCTCATGTACCCCGGGCTGACCGAGATGCAGGTGCAGGCCATCATGGAGGCGGCGGTGAACGTTAAGAAGAAGGGAGTGGACGTGCGCCCCGAGGTCATGATCCCGCTCACCAGCCACATCAACGAGATGCACGCCGAGTACGAGAAGCTGCAGAAGGTAGCCAAGGAAGTGCTTGAGAAGGCCGGGATCGACCTACACTACAAGATAGGCACCATGATCGAGGTACCCAGGGCGGCGTTGACGGCGGACGAGATCGCCGAGAGCGCCGAGTTCTTCAGCTTCGGCACCAACGACCTCACACAGATGACCTTCGGCATCAGCAGAGACGACGCGGAGGGCAAGTTCCTCCTCAACTTCGTCGACAGGGGCCTTCTGCCCAACAACCCGTTCCAGGTCATCGACCGCGAGGGCGTCGGCCAGCTCATGAAGATGTGCGTCGATAAGGGCAGGGCGACGAGGCCAGACCTAGAGATCGGCATCTGCGGCGAGCACGGTGGGGAGCCGAGCAGCATCGAGTTCTGCCACCTCATCGGCTTGAACTACGTGAGCTGCAGCCCATACCGTGTGCCCATCGCGCGTCTAGCCGCGGCGCACGCCGAGCTTGACCACCCCAGAAAGAAGTAAACCTTCTTCTCTTTTCTTCCATCTATATAAAATAAATACAACCTCTCCGTATATTCCCCCCCATGACGAAACTTGACCATATTGGATTCATAGTGAGTGACCTGGAGAAGAGCCTGGCTTTCTACCAAAAATTGTTCGGGTTCAAGGTGGTTAAACGCTTCACCTTCGGTACATCCAACATAGTGTTACTAGACGTCGGGGACGGGCTGCTTGAGCTCATCCAGAGGCCTGGCCCTGGGACGCCCCCCGTGGAAAACCGGAGTCACATCGCGTTACTAGAACCAGACTTCGACGAAAAGGTGAAGACTCTGGGGAAGATGGGAGTCGAGAAGCGGCTGATCGACGGGGATAACGGTGACAGGCTCTGCTTCTTCCAGGACCCTGACGGGCACACGCTGGAGCTCACGGAGTTGGGGCTCGGCTCCTAGGTGAAAGAGCCGGCAATCTCAACAGGCTTGACCACTTCGGCGTCTCATAGAGGTCTGCGAGGCACCCACGTCTAGAAGATGATGTCGGAGGGTATCTCCCTCTTCGCCAGCATCAGCCTCATCTTCCCCCGGAGCCCATCGTAGTATGGGGACTCTTCTCGGGACGCCTCCCTGAACCTTTCCAGTAGCTCTGGATAGTTGTCCTCCAACGCAGTCTGTATGCTCCGCCAGTTACCTGCCTTGATGTTGAGTCTGTCAACGATGACCCTGCTCACAGTGTCAGCGAGCCCGTCCACGAGGGACCCGATGTCTTCCTCCGAAACATATGGCAGGAGGGGGCCGAGGAAGGCGTAAGTGGGTATCCCGGCGTCGCTGAACAACCTGAGGGTCTCTAATCGCTCCTGGGTCGGCGACGCCCCCGGCTCAAACACCCTGCGTACGTCGTCGCTCCAGGACGTTATGGTTAGCCCCACCTCCGCTTCGTCGATCTCGCTTATCACATCCAGGTCTCTCTGCACCAGAGAGCTCTTGGTGAGAATCTGTACGGGGAACCGGTAGTCCCTGAGTATCTCCAACAAGCCGCGCGTCGCTTTGAACTTCCTCTCCACCGGTTGATACGGGTCCGTGACGCTTGATAACAGCACGGTGCCGACCTTCTTTTTTGGAGCCTCTCTTCTGAGGCACTCGGCCGCGTTCTTCTTGACGTCCACGAAGGTGCCCCACCTCTCCCCCTGGTGGTACCATCTGGTCATGAACCGCGCGTAGCAGTAGACGCAGCCGTGGCCGCACCCTATATACGGGTTTATGGCGTAGTCCACGCCTTTTATGCCGCTTCTGTTCATTATGCCGCGGCAGGTGGTCTCCCCGATCTTCACAGGGGTATCCGGGGATGGGCGTCCTATATATAAATCGCCATCACAGAGGCTATGTTAGTCCAAGTGAAACCGGGAGAGGATGCGAAATGAAGATAGTCATCATATATGACAGCAAGACCGGGAACACCGAGAAGATGGCCAAGGCCATCGCCGAGGGAGCCTCGGAGGTCGCGGAGGTCGAGCTCAAGAAGATAGGGGAGGCGTTCCCGCTCACCGTAATGGCTGAAGCCGATGGAGTGGTCTTCGGGTCGCCCGTCTATTACGCGGACATCTCAAACGAGATGAAGGACTTCCTAGCTCACGTCGAGAGCTACATCAAGGCAAACAAGAAGAAGATACACGACCGCCCCGCCGCCGTCTTCGGCAGCTACGGCTACGACGGCGCATGGATCATGGAGGAGCGGCTGAAGGCGAGGATCGAGAGCCTAGGATACCAGGCCTACGACGATGTATGTGTGCTCGTAGACACCGACGTCAAGTACAACAAGAAATCCCTCGACGCGTGCAAGGAGTTCGGGAAGAAGTTCGCCGAGTCCATCTAGTCTACACCTTTTCTTGACCCACACGCTTAAACAGCGTGTGAACCCATTTTCTGCGATGAGCGGGCTCTACCCTGATGAGGCGTTGAAGGCGCACCGAGACGGGTTAATCCATGTACATCGACTGGATGAGCCGGATAAGGGCTACTCCGCCGGGTGGAGCATCAGCTCGCTTGCCGATAACGAACGCCGGGGGGATGGTCTCAAAGGGCTTCTCTCCGGTATCCTGGAGCCTCTAGGGAGGCTTCAGAAGGAGTGGGCCGGGCCGCAGACGGTTAACAGCCTCGACTTCTACAGCGCGGCGGCGATCAAGGGAGCCGAAGAAACAGACCGCGAGCTCGGAGAGACCGTGGCAGGATTCGTCTCAAGCGTTCAGTCCCTGGGAAACCAATTGTCTGTGAGCCTGGACCTGAGGCCTGACGCGACTCTACCGGCGTCGATGATTGACTTTACTTCCAGCGATCCACCGACCCTAGGAGTCCACATGGACCGTTTCAACAGAGCCTTCGCGGATGCGCTTGAACACAGCTATGGTAGAGGCGCGTTCAAGCTTGTCCCCGTCCTGAACGTCACCGAGCAAACCGACTGGGGGTCCGAGACCCTCTCCAGGTACGTGGCCATGTCATACCTTTATGGGTACCCCACCATACAGAACTACTACACGGGGACGCTGCACCCAAGGTACCTGCACGAGCCCGAGGCCGTCGCGTCTGACAAGGAGGCGACGTACCTCAGACACGGGGGCGTACACGGGAACAGCGACAACCAGGGCTGCCTATCCGTCGTCACCCTGAACCTGCCAAGCATCAGCCGCCTGTCGAGGACGGAGGACGAGTTCTTCAGTAAGCTCGACGAGGCTGTCGAGCTGGCGAGGGCCGTCCACGAGAGTAAGCGGAGGCACCTGGAGGAGATGCTCGCCGAGGGGAGGCTCCCCGAGACGGCGAAGCACCTGGACTCCCTGGACTGGCACTTCTCCTCCGTCAACGTGGTGGGCATGAACGAGGCTCTGCAGCAGCTGATAGGCGCTGGGACAGGGCACGTCGCGGGGAAGGCCGTCACCTACCGGCTCCTGGAGCACCTCATCTTGAGGATCGAGGAGATACAGGTGGAGACCGGGCACGTCTACACCCTCGAGGCGGCGCCGTGCGAGGAGGCGGGGGCCCACATGGCGATGAACGACGCGGCCTCCCAACCCGGAGACGCGCAGCCGTATTACACGGGCTCCACGGAGCTGCCGCCCTGGCACGGAGACGATCTCTGGGACGCGATGGAGCACCAGAAGAAGTACCACGGCATATACACCGGGGGGAACGTGTTCCAGATCCATCTAGCCAAGGGCCTGGGATACCGGGACGAGTGCAAGCTGCTGCTCAGGCGGGCCCTCGAGGTCTTCGGGTTCAACTACCTGAAGGTCTCCCCCGTGTTCAGCCTCTGCAGGGAACACGGCTACCTGTGGGGGGAGCAGCAGACGTGCCCCGTATGCGGGGGCGACACCGAGGTCTACGCGTGGGTTGACTGCAGCCCACGGGCCCTCGATGAACTAGGTGAAGGACTGAAGGAGGCGCATAGGCAACGAGTCTACAGCGACGTAAAAGACAGATGAGCATAGAGCTCCCGGTCGTGGGCTACAGGAAGCTGAGCGTGGCCGACTACCCGGGCAGGCTATGCGCCGCGTTAACGGTGCCGGGGTGCAACTTCAGGTGCCCCTACTGCCCCCGCGAAGACCTGATCCACCACCACGAACCCATGGAGAAGATCCCGGTAGGGGAACTCCTTGAGTCTCTGTACCCCCGCGCGGGGTTCCTGGACGCCGTGGTTCTCACCGGCGGTGAGCCCCTGCTCCACAAGGGTTTGCCGGATTTTCTCAGGGAGGTTAAGCTGCTGGGGCTCGACGTGAAGCTGGACACCAACGCGTCCAAGCCGAACGCGTTGAGAAGAGTAGTTCAGAAGAGGCTCGTTGACTACCTCAGCGTCCACGTGGTGGCCCCACTGGGAAGATACAGGGAGGTGTCCAGGAGCCGTGTTCAGGTTGACATGGTCAGAGACAGCATCCAGATGGTGAGACGAAGCGGCGTGCCTCACGAGTTCAATGTCACTCCTGTGCCGGGGATACTTAGATCGGAAGACGTTCTAGAGGTCTCCAGGATGCTGGCGGGTTCGAGGAGGCTCGTCATGAAGAGGTTTAATCCCTGTGAAAGCATGGACCCCTCCCTAAGGGGCACGGAGCCTTACAGCGTCGATGAGCTCGAGGCCCTGGGGGACGTGGCCGCCCCGTACTTCAGCGAGGTGGAGATAGATAAGCAGTGATGAGTTAGACGGAGTGCCTGCCTAGGAGCGCCCTAGCTATATCTGCTGGGTCCCTCGCATAGAAATCGTGTTCCAGGGCCTGGGTCATCGAGGTATCTATGCCACACAGTGTATAAAATATGGAGATAAAGATTTGAACACGTGTTCAAATCCCTAGGTTTTAATCTCCATGGAACATTTAAATCGTTGGTAAGGTTGGGCCCCCCATGAACCGTTCCAGTAGGCAAGTATTCTACGCGGTTGCCCTCTTCTTGGCCTCCGTCATCGTGTTCGGGGTCGCCTCACCGAACAGTCTGGGTAATGAACAGTCATCCTACGTTTACGATGTGAGGATCGAGACCGACAGAGACGCCGTCAGAGTCGGGGAGAGCTTCACTGCGACGGTCTACCTCTGCAACCCGGGCGACCGCGACATCTTCCTCGAACCCATCCGTCAGTTCACCCTCAGCGGTAACAGTGTCTATGACCCTGAGCCCGTAAGCTCCGTGGTCAACACTGACTATGTGGCCGGGGCAAGGATCAGGATAGGGGCCCACGACAAGGCTGTGTTCCTTCGGCAGGTCTTCACCCCGGAGTACCCTGGGTCCTTCACCATCTCCTGCCTCAGCGCGAGGAAAACCGTAACAATAACCGGGTACAAAGAGGTTGCCCTGAACAGCACAGGAATTAGCCTAGTTATCAAGCCATCTCGCACAGACCTCAAAGACAGGGATTATGTCGAGTTCAACCTGGTTATAAAAAACGATAACCCGTACCCGGTGAAGGTCCCGGTATTCGATACGTTCTCCTACAGTCTTACCCCGGACAGCCCTATCGGTACAATGTATATTGAATGGGTCTGGAGATACTTTAAGGTAGAGGCAGAGTCCCAGAGAACAGTGTGGAAAGACAGTTTCCTCGTAAGATACCCTGGCTTCAGCCTCTACTACTACGTTGACGGGGTCACTTCCTCGCTGGAGATAGAGGTCGGGAGACGATGACTTCTGCCCTGTTCTCTCTATCCATGGGCTTGAACAATCTTTTCATTATATTAACCGTGTTTATTTTGATCGGACTCGGCATCGGTCTTAATGTATATTTTCAGCGATGCGTTGGAACCGGGCACCGGCTAGGACCGACAAGGCTCTGGAAAAAGTATGGAAAAGTAGTGATACCGTTGCTGGTTATCGCGATAGGATACGCGAACCTTGACCATTATTGTGAATTTCAGATAAAAACCGATCAATCTAGTTACGGTGCGGGTGAAGCAGTGGAGATCAACTGTACCGTAAAAAACCCATTACCAGTACCAATCTATTATCGTGGACACTCCGGGATAGTCACCGAAATGCGTTATATAGACGGCTCAAAAGTACAGAGAGTCCATTTAGCCATCAGCGAAACCACCGCAGAGGCAGCCGCGGAAGCAGCTAGAGCAGCATCAGGCGCGATTATAGAGAATGGATTCATAGCACCCTACGGGGAAAAAGTCGTAAAAACAGCGATATATGTCCCGGAGTATGAGGGAGAAGTCATAGTCAATGCAGAGTTACGGAGTATAGCTAAAGTATCAACCAGCTATCTGGGCATCTCTATAACTGAATATGAACCAATATGGGTCACCGTTAACTCTACGGGTATCACGTTACTCTTTGAACCTAGTGAGGACCCCGATAACCCAACTATACTGATCAGGGTTCGGAATGATAACCCGTATCCTGTGAGGATACCTGTTTTCTCGGAAATGGAAAAACAGTACGGTTCACTAGAAAGCGAGTTGAAATATAGCGTACAAATTTTCTGGGGTATACCCTACTGGGATATTCCAGCTTACTCAACAAAAACCCTCCTAAACACAGATGCTTATGCCTCGGACACTCGTACACCCATCTACTACACTCTCTACGGACAGACCCTGAGATATCCCCCGGAGTAACCGTTATCAGTCATCTATCCCCGGCTTATGTAGCCGAGGTACCCTCATGACAGCGGACTGGCGCAGTATACTCCATGAACTAAGTGACAACATCCAGAGCAAGGTACTCGCAGTCATACCCCAACGAGGTAATCTTCCCAACACTAAATTCAAAGACCTGCTAGACAAGCAAGCACAGGACGCCCTAGTCGAGACCCTTAAAGAGCACAAGGTGAGCGCTAAATTAGTCAGCGAGGAAGGCGATGTGGTACTCGGAGACGGTGAATACGTCATCACAGCCGACCCAGTAGACGGCACCAACAACCTGGCTAGAGGACTCAGCCCAGCGGTATCGAGCCTAAGCGTCAGCGAATCCGACCATCAGAGCGGCGTATTCGCGGGCATCGTCACCAACTTCTACACTGGGGAAACATATTACGCCGAGAAAAACCAGGGAGCCACACTGGACGGCCAACCCATAAGGTAGCCACCCCAGAGAAGTACAGCCGAGCCCTCATCAGCATAGACGTCAGCAAGGGGCCCCGTCTGGGCCACACCCGCCGCCTCCTGGAGGAGAGCCGCCACCTGCGCAGCGAGGGCTCCTCCGCCATGACCCTCTGCCACGTCGCCTCCGGCACAATGGACGCCCACATAGACCTGAGGGGCATCGTCAGGGCCACCGACGTCTCAGCCGGGCTCCTCATCCTGGAGGAGGCCGGAGGCGTGTACACGGTGGACGGTGTGCTCCGCGGCGACTTTCCCCTCACAAGGGACACCCGCATGGAGCTGGTGGCCACAGGCTCCACGGAGCTTCTGGATGAGATCAACTCGCTGATGGGGCGGCCATGAGGTTCACGTCGGAGCTTCTTCCGGCCACCTTCCTGGAGCGCCCCAACAGGTTCCTGGGCGTCGTAGAGCTGGGCGGCGCCAGGACCACCTGCTTCATCCCCAACCCGGGGCGGATACACGAGCTCATGGTCCCCGAGACACGCGTCTACCTCGTGGAGAAGCCTAGGATCTCAAGCACCTTATCCGCCGCCCACTCGACGTACTCGGCGCAGTGGGTCTCTCCCCGCGCCTTCATCTCCTCGTATCTCTTCTTCCCCTCGGGGGTCCTCGTGTTGACGCCCAGCAGATCGTAGCAGTCTACGTGCCCCCAGCGGCTCTCAAACCCCTGCATGACTTCCTGTGTGATCGCCCTCATCCTCTCCCTCTTGGACTGGAAATCCTCGGGGCTCTCCGTCCCATCTGTGCCCAGGAGAAGCCCCACGGCCATGACTGAGCCGCTTACCGCGCCGCACAGGCTCCCCCACCCGGCTCCGCCTCCGCCGAAGTTGGACGCCAGCCTCATGATATTAGAGTCGAACCCGGGAAGCGGCTTCCTGTCGTCGACCCTGATGAGTGCGCTCTCGCAGCAGTTGAACCTGTTTTCGTCTCGAGTAATCACGCCCATAATGTGACGCGGTGCATAGAAAAGATTAGCGCAGTCACACATAGACGGCTATGAGAGCCGTCTCTATAATAGCCGCGACTATCAGGAGAGGCACTATCCTTTTCACGAACAGGGACATGGAATCCTGGACATACCTCTGGAGCCCCCCGATCCTTCTCAGCTTGTTGATGAGCTGGTAGCCCAGCCCGACCCCCATGGCCGCGCAGAGGGTGATGGCGGGTATCTCTATGATGCCGTGGGGCAGCAGAATCGAAACCACGAACCCTAGCCCCAGCTCCGAGGCCACAGAGTAGGACACCCATCCGACGAAGAAGCCGTTGACTATTATGAACAGAAGCGGCGGTATCCCCACGACTACCCCCGACGCGAGGAAAATGAAGCTCGCCAACACGTTGTTGGAGAGTATGGCCGTAAACATCTCGATGGACGTCGACTCGGTGGGGTCTGGTATGTTGCTGAGGATCCCCTCAAAGGCAGAGGCCGGGATGTCCTCTCCCATGCTGTAACCCATGAACGTCGAGAAGATGAAGAGGAACAGGCTGAGGGCGAACACCGGCGCTAGACTCTTCACGTACTCAGTCTGGGCGCCGAAAAGAACACCCATGACTGTAGGGCCCTTTCTCTCACTCAGGTCTCTCTTCCTCCGAGCACCATACCCTAACAGCCGCCGCGTTGATATCCCTTTCTAAAACCGTCTTTCTGCCCTCCGACTGCGCCGCCTCAACGGCTAACTGGGCGACCCTCAAACCGTAGGCGCCCACGGCTCTCCTCAGCTCCTCGGCGGCGTCGGGGCTGATCCTTAGGTCCCCCGCCTTCTTCAGAAGCCGCCTCATGGGCGCTATAGTGAACTCCTCGGCCACCTCGGTGCCCCAAACTCCACGGTTCATATTGCTTAATAAGCTTCTGTTCTTTTATTGAAAAAAAGAGTTAATAAAATAGGCGGCGTGTCAGTTGATCGGGTTTAAACCGTTGCCCAGCGTCTTCGTCGACTTGGATGTATGTGAAGGACACGGGCTGTGCGCCGAGGCCTGCCCCGTCGAGGTTTATGACCTCGTCGAGATAAAGGGCGAGACCAAGCCTCAGCCCACCCGCGCCAACGACTGCATCCTGTGTATGGCATGCGTCAACGCCTGCCCGGTGGGCGCCATCATGGTTGAGGAGTGAAGAGCCCTCCCCTTCTCTAAAAAACAATATCTGTATCATGCACGTCTCTTTACATATGAAGAGAGCTCTAGTCGCCCTAGCCGCTGTTGTCATCTGGTCCGCTTATCATTTCTGTCCAGCGTACTCAGCGGGAGGCCTGTCGGTGAACATAGTTATAGAACCTGAGCCGTTACATGGACAGTTGAACGCCGAGGAGACATACATTTTCAACATAACTGTGGCTAACGACGGTCTGTCAGTAGCGCCTGGGCAGCCAACGGAGGAAGACCCGTTGATCAAGTACACGGGCTACCTGAACACAGTCGTAGACATCAACTGGAAGGCATCCGGCTCATACGACTTCGGGGCGGCAACGTCAGGTTACTCGACTCAGCTCGATGACATGGGCCTCACCAACGTCTTTGAGATTCCTGTTAACGGTTCCTCTGTGTGGGAGTCATTCAATCACACGTTCGTAAGAGACGCGTTCGACTTCGGCGTGAAGCCATACGAGACCCTGGAGGTCGTGGTCAAGGCCAGGGTCTTCTTTGAGGTCTACAACGTCTCTGTCGGCGTGGACGCTTCTCATCGTGGGCCCTTGGCCGCGGAGGCCTCGATAACCCTGAGGCTTCTGGATGATAAGAAGGTGGAGTACGTTGAGGGGAAGTATCTCGACATGGCGTCGGAGGTGGAGCCGTTGAGGGGCGTCGCCGAGGCGGAGCACCTGAACGTGTCACGTTTCATGGGCTATCTTGCCGACATGAACCAGAGCATCGAGGCCGGAGACTACTTCTCGGCGCTGAAGACATACTCCAAGTACGACAAAAAGTATAGGGCTCAGCTGATATCCTCGCTCACCGAAGAGTCGTCGGCGTCCTACGGTAAGACTCTCTTAATCGGCCAACTGGAGCAGGACCTAGATTATCTGAACGTAACCTACACGATCCTTGAGGACAAGTACGTCTCGCTTTTCCGCACCTACCAGGCGAAGCAGACCGAGCTAGAGACGGCCAAGCAGAGCCTCTCAACAGCCATCACCGCCGTCTTCCTGGCCTCCATAGCGTTTTTCTTTGTGGGCCGCAGAAGCGTGAGCAGGGGCACCCATCTTGGTGAGCAAACCGTCAGCATGGAGGGCGAGTCACGTGACTCTGAACCTGGTGTTCGTTGAGGCCGCCCTCGAGCTCGTCCCATCCGAGATACTGGGTCACCCGTCTGTGCGGCGGAACGCGAAGAGACGCGGCAAAAGGCCTGAGGAGACCCTCCTGGACCGTAGCCTGCACCACTACGCCATGACCGGCCTGCCGGGCCAGGAGAAGAGGGGGCGGCCGGACATACTACACGTATGCCTACTCGAGGCCATGGGGTCGCCCCTGAACAGATCGGGTAACCTCAGGGTCTGGGTCTCCACCCAGCAGGGCTACGTCATCGAGATCGATCCCTCGACCAGGCCTCCGCGGGACTATAACCGTTTCAACAGCCTCATGGAGCAGCTCTTCCTAGATGGCAGCTCCCCGCCAGGCGTCGAGGCACCTTTGCTTAGGCTAAGGAGGCAGAGCCTCAGGGGGCTCATGGACGAGTTGGGGCCCAGCAGGGTGGTGGCGCTCACGAGCCACGGCGCTCCGAGCTCCTTCGCCGCGGCCGCCGAGGGGCTCTGCGGCTCCGTGAGCCCAGCGGTCTTCGTCGGCGCCTACCCGAGTGGCCCCATGGATGAGGAGACGCTGGCTTTGTCGGATGAGGCGTTGAGCGTCTACCCTGACCCACTTGAGGCGTGGACCGTGGTCTCCAGGCTGCTCTACGAGTGTGAGAGGAGGCTAGGCCTTCTTTAGCCTCTCCATGAGCTCTGTGAGGCTTCCTAAGGTGTTTTCGCCTCTGGTCTTGCCCGTTCTGTCGAGGTGGTACGCCTCGATCCCTACGCTCTGGGCGATCAGGTAGTCGTACGTGTAGTGGTCGCCTACGTGGATCATCTCGTTGGGTTCTATGCCTAGGACCTCGAGTATGGTCCTATAGAAACTTTGGTCTTTCTTCACGGACTGGTAGTCGCTGGGCGCCGAGAAGACGTGGGTGAAGTAGTCGCCGACCTCCTCGACCTGGACTTCGAGTAGCTCCCGTATCGTGTTGGAGGAGACTACGAGGGGGTGCTTCGACACTAGGGCGTCCAAGGTTATCCTGGTGTCGGGGTAGACTCTTATGAGGCTTCTTCTTTTCTCGGGCAGCTCCATCCAGTCGCCGGGGAGGCCAAACCTTCTGAACCAGTAGCCTACGTCGTACCACTCTGGGCGCTGGTCGCCTAGCTGGTTGTACTCGTGGAAGACCAGTTTCCTGGCGTCCTCGAGGTCTATGCCGTGTTTCTCCGAGTATAGCCGAGGTATGTCTGTGCCCCATATGTGCTCCGAGTACCCGTGGTCTATGAGGGTGCCCTCCATGTCGAAGGAGATGCATTTCATCTGGCTCCCATGAATATTGCTGGGTGGGGCTATAAGACGGATTCCCCGGGTCTTTGCATGATCCCGTGGCGGGTCAGATCGTGTTTTTTTTCGGCGTCGACTCAGCAGGTGAGTGGCGGTCGTCACGTCTCTTCTGGGTAGAGGTTCTGGACCAGTAGCGCCGTCTTTTCAGGGGCGGTGTTGACGAACCTGTGGGGCACGTCTGGCGGTATGGTCACTATCGCTCCCGGGGCTATCTCTGTCACCTCTGTGTCTGTCTCCACCCTCGCCTTACCGGTGAGGGCCAAGACGACGTGTTCCCGGGGGTGCCGGTGGGTAGCCGTGGAGCCGCCCGGGTCTATCCTGAGTATCCTGCACGAGTAGGCTGACACACCTCTCATGGGGACCGCCATAACGGTGTTGACTCCGCGGTGCCCTTCCCCAGGCATGGGCTCCCCAGGCTCCTGGCTCAGCCTGCGTATCTTGAGGCTCATGTCTCCCATGGTGATGAGGATAAAAAGGGGCTTTTCAGGGTTGGGGTAAAAAAATGGAAGTTACTTCTTGGCTTTGGGCACTGTGTGGCTCAGCTTGCCGTCACGGTAGAAGGCGCTGAAGGGCTTCTTGCATGCGGGGCACGTGTATCCCTCGCCGTCGAAGAGGCCGAACTTCCAGGTCTTACCTGTGGCTTTGGCTTCCTTTCCGCATCTGGGGCATTTCATGTTGCTCGAGTAAATATCGTATATACCATATATAAAGGTTAGTGGATTATCCATTAAAAAAGGGATAATCCGGAAGAATAACAATAATTCATCCGATCTCATTTATCATATATTAGCTAATATTCTTTAATCGCTTATATTCTGGGAAAACAGAAAGATCACAGCCATGAGCCTCATTCTCGGCACCAGCGGCTGGAGCTACAAGGAGTGGGTGGGCCCCTTCTACGAGAAGAAGACTGGCATGTTCAGCCACTACGCCAAGGTCTTCAAGACAAGCGAGATCAACAGCACCTTCTACAGGTACCCCAGCGAGGGCATGATCCAGGGGCTCCGACGCAACGCGCCCCCCGGCTTCCTCTTCGCAGCCAAGCTCCCCAAGCTCATCACCCACGACAAGTGGCTGAGGCTGGGGGAGGGGGTGGAGGAAGACACGTGGCGGTTCCTGGAGCTGATGAGGCCGCTCGCCGAGAGGCTGGGCCCCATACTGATCCAGCTGAGGCCCAAGTTCAACTACGATGAGCACGCAGGCGTCCTCGAGGACTACCTGGCCGCGATCCCGGGCAACTACGAGTGGGCAGTCGAGTTCCGCAACGAGTCGTGGCTCAGGGACGAGACCTACGACATTCTGCGGAGACACAACGTCGCCTACACCATAGTGGATGAGCCTCTGCTTCCCCCTGAGGCGGAGGTTACCGCCGACTTCGCGTACATCAGGTGGCACGGACACGGCGAGAGGCTCTGGTACGACTACGAGTACACCGAGGACCAGTTGGAGGCGTGGCTGCCAAAGATAGAGGACGTGAAGGATAGGACGAGGCGCACCTACGGCTACTTCAACAACCACTTCAAGGCGAACGCCGTGAAGAACGCCATAGAGATGCTGGGCCTCCTGGACGAGGCCACCCCGGAGCAGAAAATCGTCCTGGACCAGATCAGAGACTACAGGGAGACGGCGTCCAGGCCCCTGGGTGTGCAGCCTCTGACCGCGTTCCAGGCCGACGAGGAGGACCTCAGCGTCGCTGACCACCTCACCCACTTCATGGACGCCCGGAGGCTGGGCCGCGCAGAGAAGATAGGCGACTCGGACCTCAGCGTCACCGAGAGCGGCGACGAGTCGATCAAGGCGAGGCTCAGGGACTACTACATCGAGGTAGACATGGGGAACCAGGTGATCAAGCACAACTGCGACGACTGGCGGAAGGGGATGCACAGGAAGCGGATGTGCAAGCACCTGGGGAAGCTCTTCCTGAGTCTGCCGCCGGGCCAGGCGAAGCGGGTGCTGGAGAGGATCTGGGAGGACGTGGACGGCTGGGTGTTCGAGGAGTAGCTAGAGCTGCGGGACGCCCAGCTTCTTCAGGATGGTCTCTACCTTCTTCTTCTCGTGCCCCTTGAGGCCCTTGTCTAGGAGCGCCCCGACAGCGCCGCCGCTCTTCTCGACCATCTGGGCCACGATCTCCTCGCCTAGGAGAGGTATGGCGTACTTGGCTGCCATGTGGCCGAAGGCGTAGTCGTCCATCCTCGACGAGAAGGTTGGGCAGTAGTGGCCTCCGCCGAACCCGATGACCACGTCGGCGTCCCCGTCGTCTTCTATGCCGCCAAGTATGGCGTCCACGAGGTACTCGCAGACGGCCTCGTCTCTCCACTGGGCCTCCCTGCTGCCCACCTCGGCGAAGAACATGGGCACGTTGAACTGGGTGGGGCTGTGGTGGGTGGCCTCAAGGCTCACCTCGAACCCGCGGGGAGGGTCTTCGAGTATCCTTTGGTACACGTCCCTCATCTTGTTGGGCGCCGTGAGCTGTAGCTCACGGCTCCGGCCGCCGTACATGGCTTTACCGAAGTTGCCTGTCGGGTGCACCGTGAGGCTCGGCTTGCCGCTCTTGGCCCAGTGGCGGCTCGCCACCACGACGTAGTCTATGTCGTATCTCTGTGTCAGGCTGTCGTAGTCCACGGGGTACGGGTTGGGCTCCGCCGGCACCTTGTACCGTTCCTCCGGTACGATGAGCGGATCGATGACGAAGAGGTAGGTGCCGTCTCTTGTTAGGACGTTGTGTCCTTCTGTCTCCTTGAAGCCTCTATCCAGCAGTATCCCATGCATGGTCTCTCCGGCTGGGTCCGATAATGAAAGCGTAATCGCCGGGTTTCCCATGGAGGCACCTTTCACGCAGTAGGCGCGGGTGGAGGGTAAAAGGTTGGCGTTTCACGGCGTGCACCAACAGGCATGGTATTCGGGTTAAGCATTTTTGATGCCGCCACGCATGTAGGAGAGGAATATTTTATATTGGGTGGCCGTTGACTGCATGAAAGTGGACCACATGCTCAGCTCCGACATAGGCAGCATGCCGGCGACGACGGAACCAGAGGTGATAGAGGCCGGAGCCCAGAAGTCGGGCACGCTGCTCCCGCTGCTCAACTACGGCGTTGACGAGTACGCTGGGTTCAGCGACGCGGTGGTCTCCGCGTACGCCGACAAGGTGAGGGCCGGCGTAGATGTCCCGAACTACCCTCAGTTCAGGGACATGAACGATATGTTCTTCAGGCTGATGCGGGGCGTCGAGAAGGCGAACGGTGCACTGTACGCGGTTGGGGCCATCAAGCCGGTTCAGGGCGCGTCAATACCCGAGGTCGATGTGATTAGGAGGGAGTCCGCGAAGGCTAGGGCGCTGTCGGGCCGCGAGAAGGTGAGGCTCAAGGTCTGCGTGACCGGGCCGTACACTCTGGCGTCCTTCTTCGGGGCCAGGACGCCTGGGCTGTACAGGGAGCTGGGGCACGCCCTCAGCGGCATACTGGGGGCGTCGCTGTTCAGGACAAGGTACGCCGAGGTGGCTCACGTCTGCGTGGACGAGCCCGTGCTGGGCTTCATGAACGACCCGCTGCTGGACTTCGGCTCCGACGGGCGGGAGGCCCTCAGGGCTGCGTGGGACGAGGTCTGCAGGACGGCGTCGGTCAGAGGCATAGAGACCAGCATGCACCTGCACAACACCAGCGAGAACCTCTTCTGGGAGGTGGAGCACCTGGACACCGTGGCGAGCCACGTCGGGGACCCCATATACACGAGCGACTCCACCCGTCAGCAGCTAGAAGAGAAGGACAAGAACATCTGGGCCGCGGTGGGCGTGACCCAGTTCGACAACCTCATACACATGCACTACCTGGCCGAGGGGTTCGAGGGAGAGATGCCGGAGAAGATCGCCGAGACGTGGACCGGCATGAAGAAGGGCGCCATCGACCCGTACATCTTCCTGGAAGATCAGGGAACCATGGAGAAGAGGCTGAGCAAGATCATGGAGTTCTTCGGAGCCGAGCGGGTGACCTACGCCTCCCCTGAGTGCGGCTTGAACAGCTTCCCGAGCTACGAGACGGCCGTGGAGTGCCTCAGGAGGGCCTCCGCCGCCGTGAAGAGCCTCGTCGCCTAGGGTAGTTGGATCGTCCCCATCACCCTGAGGTTGCCGCCGTTGAGGTCGTGCACCACCGCCACGGAGCCTGGGACGTGTACCAGCGGCCTGTCCAACACGATGTCTACGTGTCTTCCCTCGACGGCCGTTATCTTCGCCGAGTTGAACTGCATCCAGTGGCCGAGGTGGACGACGGCGTTGGGCTTCACCGAGTTCACCCAGTACTTCACCATGCTCATCTCGGCGTCGATCTCCTTCGTCGTGGAGAGGGACCGGTCGTTTGCCAGCATGTGGCCCCTGCTCAGGTCCTCCACCGTCAGGTTCTTCAACGCGAGGCCCACCCTGTCCCCCTTCTCCGCCGTCTGGAAGTCGTCGTCGTGCTTCTGGATGGAGCGGAGCTGTCCCTCCTTGGCGGTGGGCAGCGCGTACAGCCTGTCGTGCATGTGTATCTGGCCCGTCTTCACCACGCCGAGGGCCACGGCTCCTACTCCCCTGACGTTGAAATGGTGGTCTACAGCTACGGCGCCGGTCTCCGCTGGTGCGCCCTGCGGGAGTCTCTCGGCCTCCGAGACGAGGTGTTCCCTGAGGATGGGTGGGTCGTCCTCCATGTATCGGTAGCCGTTGACCACCGTCCCCCTCGTGAAGCGGCTGATCTGGTCCTCGGTGACGTAGTTCCTTGGGACGATGACGCCTTTCTTCACGCCGAGGCAGTCGAGCGTGACCACGGTCTCGCCGAAGGACGCGTCGAGGCGCTCCACGACCAAGACAGCCATATCCGCGAAGCCGGCCGCGTAGTGGAGGCTCTGCAGCTTCTCCGGGTACTTGCTGGGCTCGACGATGGTTACCGTGGTCTCGCCTCTCTTCATGTTGTATAGTGTGATGTCTGACTCTGTGCCTTTCTTGCTTAGCTCCTTGGAGTATCCATGGCTTCCCAGCACCGCCACGTTGAGGTTGGGCATGACGCCGACTCGGGATGTGGGTGACTTATACGGGTTTCTACTCCAGAGGCAACAGGGTTTATACGGGACACCCCGGGGAAATAATAGTGGTGCGGATACTTGGGTAAGGTCAAGAAAGGCGAGAAGTGCAGCGTCAAGGGGTGCAGCGAGGAAGCGGTGCGGTCGCTGAGCGTAGCCAAGGTCAAGACCGCGGGCCTCGACGTGGAGACTAGCAGGCGAGCCTACCTCTGCAAGGAGCACTACAAGGAGTTCAAGAAAGGGAACAAGAAGGACGCCCAGATAGAGAAGTGGCGCCACGGAGTAGCCTAGCCCACGAACTTGGGCCTGTCCTGCAGGTATACTGGCACGGGCACTGGCCGATACGGTTTTCCTCTGGTTTCTGCGTGTATTTTGCTCTGTATCTCCGCGACGGACATGTTCTGAGAGTCTTTCACCCCGCGGACCCTCACCGGCAGCTTCTCTTTACCTGCCTCCCGTTCACCGACGACGACGATGTAGGGTATCCATTCCTTCTCGGCGTCCCTGATCTTCTTGCCCACGGTCTCGTCCCTGTTGTCGATGTCGACGCGTACCTTCTCGAACTTGCCGCGTACATCGTCGGCGAACCCCACGTAGTCGTGGCTCACGGGGATGATCCGTACCTGGGTGGGCGCCAGCCAGAGGGGCAACTGGGGCTTGTAGCCCTTGTCGGCCTTCATCCTCATGGCCTCCCGCTCCAGGATGGCGTAGATGTCGCGCTCTATGGCTCCGCTGGGGCTGCAGTGGAGTATGTATGGGTGCTTCTGGGTGCCGTCCTCGTCCATGTACTTGATGTCATAGCGCTCCCCGTTCTCGACGTCGATCTGGTCGGTGCTCAGCGCCGAAGCCTTGTCCAGTGCGTCCACGAAGTTCATGTCCCACTTCAGTATGAAGTAGGCGAACCGTTCCTTCCACATCTCCACGAGCACAGGCTTGCCGTGCTTCTGCACGAGCCCCTTTATGAACTCCTTGTTCTCGTTGTAGAAGTCCTCCACCATCCTGACGGCGAGCTCGTAGTCCTCCTTCTCGAACCCGATGCCCTCCATGACGTCCTGGCTGAGCTTGAAGCGGCGCATGTACTCGCTCCGGGCCTGGTCCAGGTCCTTGCAGAAGGCGTGGACGTCTGGCATGGTGAACGCGCGGAGCCTGCGGAGCCCGGTCAGCTCCCCGCGCTGCTCGCGGCGGAAGCTGTACCGGGTCATCTCGTAGATGCGCATGGGGAGGTTCCTGTAGCTGATGGTTGCGTCGTGGCTCATGAGGAACTGGCCGAAGCAGGCGGCGAACCTCAGGAAGTACGAGGTGTCGTCCGACTCGACCGTGTACTGCCTCGCCGGGAACCTGTTCAGGTAGCTCTTCAGGGTGGGGTGCTCCAGGCTGTACATGATGGGGGTCTCCACCTCCATGCCGCCGTACTCGTGGACCATGCTGGTGACGTACTCCTCCAGCAGCGCCTTAACCATCCTGCCCTTGGGGTAGTACCTGAAGTTGCCCGGGTCCGACGCCGGCTCGTAGTCCACCAGCTCCAGGCTCCTCATGAGGTCGACGTGGGGAGGCGTCCGGTCCACGGTGCGGTCCTTGGCGTACTCGTATCCGCTGAACATGCGGAGCTTATCGTGGCCCTGGAAATCGAACTCGTCTAGATCCCAGAGCTTGCCGTCCAGGTCCATTATGTACCAGCGGCTCCTGAGCCTCTCCTCGGCCTTCAGCGCCTCCGATACGACCTCTTCCTTCTTTTCACTCACGGGGTTTCATCTCCGAAGAAGCCGTGGTGATGCCTCCATGGCTCTCGCTGCCCGTCTGGTTGCATTAGAACAGCGGAGGAGCTTCTAACTTCTTTAGGTTGGGCCTCTCGGCCTAGTCTGTTTGGCGGGACATCACCGCGTTCTCCTCTCACACCTTTGAAGGAGTCCACGACTTTTAATCTTTATGCATCATTTCTTGGGTCTCAGGTCGGCTTCCACTACGCGGTACCTGCCGCTGACGCCATCCCAGCTGTGCTCCGCCTCCTTGACCTCTATTCTGTACCTGAACCACGGCGCGTCGAGTACCAGGCTCTCGTACTCTCCACCTTCGCCGCAGGGGTCCACGCCGTACCTGTCCATGAGCTGGACCAGCCTGTTCACCGCCTGTCTGTCCAGCTTAGCTCCCAGCCACTTCTGGTCTAGTCCTTGCGCCGCTACGGCCGAGAACACGATGACCATGCCCCTGCTTAGCATCTCGTTCAGCAACCCGACGCGTTCACGGCCCCAGAGGGGGCTAACGTGCTCTAGCCCTAGCTCCCTGCATATCCGATCGACCCGCTCCCTCTGGTAACTAGACGCGATGGCTCCGGTGACGACGCCCTCCACGTCCAAGCCCTTCAGGCATCTCTTCAGGTCGTCCAGCTCCTTCTCCTTGACGCCCCTGGTCTCGGCCTCGACGTGCTCCTTGCCCCACGCGTAGGCCTGGAGCTCGGTGAGCCCTATGTTGACGGTGTGGAACATGTAGCTGTCCGGGTTCTTAGACCTCATCGAGACAAGATATTGTACATCGTAGCCCTCCAGCTCCATGAGCCTCGCAGCGTATGCGCTGTCCTTTCCGCCGCTGAAGAGTGCTGCTAAGCGCATGGGTTTGATGTGTTGGCTTCTCTGATAACGTTGACGGCTTGCTTCAAGTAACCTGCCATATCGAGAAAAAAAATTCTGGTACCCTCTTACTGGGAATCTTGGAAAAAAGGAGCTGCCCTTTTTCAGGTAGCGAATAATAAGTTACTACAATGTACCCACTAGTGTATATTCCCTATTAACTAATCAGAGATGCATACCAGACATAGACCTATATGAGATAATGCCGCTCATCAAACAAGCATACCAAAAAAAAACAAATAATTTCAATCATCTCTCCCCTAACCCTTTACTCTGGTTGTCCTTTGTCAATGTTCTTTATGAACTTTAGAGAACAGGAGAGGTTAGCGCAGGGGTTTCCTCATGTTTCTGTTCTCTGGGCGGCTCTCCTCCTGTATGGGCTTCTTTCCACGGCTCCGCTTCTTAGTATCAACCGTCTCAACATTGGTTTTAACAGGGGCTTTGAACAGGTGCCCACAGAAAACACAGGAATACTCCCCACTGGGGACAACATCACCGTAAACCGGGTTCAGCTTCCCACAACCGGGATCACTGCACTTCAAATAGACTGAGCTAGGCATACAGAGATCACCATTCACTAGGATAAACAGGGAGCGGGATAAACACATCGCCCAATGGCTGGAAAAACCAAGGGCTTTGAGGTAGTAGAAGCAACCGCAGAGCAAGTAGCGAACGACACACTCTTCTGGATGGGATTAATAACGCTCAAATTTGTACCTATAATTGAATCAGCAAAGATTATAGAAAAATATCTGAAGTCAAAATAGTACAGGTAACTAACTATCCTCTATCTTTTTTTCTCGTAAGTTTTAAGCGGTGATGCACTTGCGTCACACACACGTAACACTTAAGCGGTGATACGCTCCATTCAGAGGTGAAGGTTTGGAAAATGTCCGTAGAGAAGAGAGAAGAGAAGCCTGAAGAGGAAGATGTTAAGGAGGAGCCAATCGAGGAGGAACCCCGCGAGGAAGAGGAGAGGGAAGAACCCACCGAAGAATCATCGATAGTGGAAGAGCCGTCCCCCGAAGAGGAGGAACCCATCGAGGAACCAGTCAAGGAGGAGTCCGCCGAAGAGAGACCCGCCAAAAAGAAGCCATGGTGGAAGCTCTGGTAGGTACATACACAAACGCGCACGCTCGTAACCTTTAAGCGGTGATGCGCATCTCGCGCGATTTCATTTCAGCTGCACTGATTGCATCCAGGCAAATCCTTTCCCTTAAATCTCTGTCATTTATTTTTCTATTGAAGTAGACGTATCTGTTATTCTCTATGATCTCATCCTTAACGCGTTCTTTGAATTTTCGCCTAGATGAATCGTTACAACTGAAGATCATCAATCTGCTAAACACGTAGGAATACATGCCTTCCTTGACAGTGACAGCATTTCCTGTATCGACCTTCACATGCCTACTCTCATCGACCATCTCCTTCAATTGCAGTGTAAACTCTACATCATTGTCATGCAACGGGACTAACGGAACGACGGGCTCTTTGTCTTCTCTGCCATATTTGAAATGGAGCAAGGCTGACTTTGGTTCTGGATCAAAGAAGAGCTTGTAACCGCTATTTGTAAATCTTTGAGCAAGTTTGTGCTCCTCTCCAAAGGAAGGTGTGGGAAAATAGTCTGGGAACCCGCCGACATCGAGATAAGCTTTTTTCTTGCAGAGGAAGGCCCCTGCAAGATTGTTAACCTCAAGGGGCTTTAGTATGTTTGTGTCCTTGAAATAATGGTCTCCCTTTAAATCAGTCCGTTCCTTCGGGAAGGAGCTGGTGCTGCAAAGGATGCGGGCTTTCTCATAGTCTATGCCTAATATCTCTTTCACGGGCAGGGTGTCCTTGAATCTGTTTGACCTGTAATACACGGATAGATGCATAGCCCCTATGTTGTTTTCCTCTCTCTTTGTTTCTTTGAATGAATACGCCGCTGAAGCTAACGCGTTTTTGCTCATAAAGATACAGTCATCGTCAAAAAAGAGAACTGGCTCGTTGCTTGCCAAGCTTGCACCGATATTTCTGCTTATTGATGAACCCTTTCTCTCTTCGTTTCGCACGTATTTTATATCTATTCCCTTTAGATCTTCGCCGCATAATTTTTTCATCTTATTGTATGTCATATCAGTTGAAGCGTCGTCCACGATGATTATCTCTATACCTTCAAAGGTCTGTTGTTTGATGGATGAGATACACCACATAAGTGGGTTCATTTCGTCATTTTGATAAAGACAGCGGTTGTATGTGGGTATAATTATGCTCACATCATCCATGTATTCAGATATTATTTCGTCCATTCGCGATCACTCATTTATTTAAAACTGATACCAAAATATTGTGAGGTAACTAACCTCTTCTGTCCTGCATATGTCTTTTAAGGGTGTTCGTAAGTTTTAAGTGTTGATGAACCTCGCGCGCACGAACGGCGTTATCGAAGTCAATGAGCCATAACCTAAAAATGTTAAGTTATGTTACCACTAAGTAGCAAGTTTTAAGCGGCGATGCACCCATGTGCTGCACCTGCGCCGCGCCTAGGTCGCCAATGCGCCCACTCTTAGACGAAACCAGTTTACGGTTCACTAAAACAAGCCTAGGGTATAAAATTGTATAACCCAATTATGTGGGTTTTTATCCACTCTTACTATTGTAACGAATCCAATGTGCCTATTGGGCTCGAATAGGTAAAAAAGGTACAGAAGTACGAGAAACTGACTCTTGGTGAACGCGTCTAAACAACCGGGTTGTCAGGCTTCTCTCCTTTTATTGTCTTGAGGACTCCCTCCGCGACCTGAACCGCCATCCGTTGCATGCCCTCCAGGTTGCATGCGCCCAGGTGGGGCGTCAGTATCACGTTGTCCATCGCTAGGAGCGGGTTGTCGGCGCCGATGGGCTCCTCCTCGAAGACGTCCAGCGCAGCCGCCCTGATCTTGCCGGACTCCAACGCCTTGATCATGGCCGCCTCGTCGACCACCCTGCCCCGCGCCATGTTGACGAGTATCACGCCGTCCTTCATCAACCCGATCTCCTTCTCTCCGATGAGTCGATGCGTCTCGGAGGTGCCTGGGACGTGCAGGCTCACTATATCGCTCGCCCCGAGGAGCCCGTCAAGCTCCATCCACTTGACGCCCATCTCCTTCTCCACGTCCGGCTTCCTGGTCCTCGACCAGTAGACAACGTCGGCGTCGAACGCCTTCACGCGCCTCGCGGTGGCCGTCCCTATCCTGCCGAGCCCGACTATGCCGACGGTCTTGCCCGCCAGCTCGCCGCCGATGAGGTCGCCGTACTTCCGGTTCCACTCCCCATGGCGCACGGCCTTGTCCGCTGCCACGATGTTCCTTATCGCCGATAGCATGATGGCCAAGGTCATCTCGGCCACGGTGACCGTCAACGCGTCGGGCGTGTTGCACACCACCTTCCCAAGCTCACGCGCGGCCTCCAGGTCCACGTGGTCGCACCCCATCCCGTGGACCCCCACCACCTTGAGCCTACTGCCCTTCTCCATCATCTCGCGGGTGATCCTGATGCTGCCCCTCGAGATGATGCCGTCAACCTCTCCTACGATCTCCATCAACGCGTCCTCGCTGCTCCCCGGCGGAAGCTCTACGACGTTGACCCCCTCTGCCTTGAGGTACTCCACGCCGACCTTGTTGATCGGCTCAGCGACGACCACAGTGAACCCCGGCATATGTATCAGAGAGAAAAGGAGGCTGGGCACGGTTAAGGTTTAACATGAGGATTAGGGCGCCTGCGTCCATGCCTCGTCCCCTTCTGGGGCTCCTTCTTGGCGCGCAGCAGCGTGTTGTCCAGCGCGTTGCAGAGTCCGTCGAAGGTCTCCATGAGGCCCCACCCCTCGTAATCCGAGTTGAAGCTGACGCTGGGCCCCATGACCCGGGCGTTCAGCTTGTACCTGACCCTCTCGCCCTGTGTGCTCTGCTTCTTGATCCTGACGCTGACCTCGGTGATGCCCTCGTGTATCCTCATGTTCTTGGTGACGATGCGCCTTAGCTTCTCCTCGGCGACGGCCCTCTCGAAGAAGTCCTCGTCCGTTATCCCTAGGATGTAGACAGGGATCTCCTCCTTTACCCTGAGGCCCGCGATGAGGCCGAGGAGCTCCCTCGGCGTGAATATGCCGTGGACGACCCCCTCGTCGTCCACCATGAGGCAGGCGCTCTTCCCAGACTTCGACATCCCCTTCACGACCTGAAGCATGTCGGCGTCCGGGCCCACGGTCAACGGCTGGGGGTCCATGACGCCGCTCACCTTCCCAGGGAGCATGGTCACCTTCTCCCCGACCACGTCGCCGCGGGTGGTCTTCAAGGCGGGGGTAATGAACGTGTGAACTATCACGTCGGAGGTGACAATGCCGACGAGCCTACCGCCCCTAGTCACAGGGATGTGGCTTATGTTCTTGTCGAGCATCATCCGCCGCGCCTGGGCGATCCCTACCTCATGCTCCACGGTGATTACCGGGTTCTGCATGTACTCCTTGGCGGCCATGTTCCTGAGGTCCGACACCTCCGTCAACGCTTCGATTACGTCGATCTGAGAGACCACCCCGACGACCTCCCCGTTCTCGACGACGGGCAACGCCCTAACCCCCTTCTCTATGAGTATAGCCGCGGCGTCTATTACCGCGGCCCCCGGGGCCAGGGTACCCACCTGCTTCCAGATGCTCTCGACCTTGGTCCTCCCGGGATGGTCCACCCCCAGCAGGTCACGGAGGGATATTACTCCCACACGGTCCCCCTTCGCGGCCACCGCCTCGGGGCGACCCGCGTCCTTAAGGTAGCCCAGCACCTTGCTCACCTGGTCGCCGGGGCTGAACACGCCTCCGGCGCCGTGCAGAATCGTCCTAACTTCAGTCTCCGCTAGCTCTAACAGCGTCTTCGTCAAAACCAGAAACCTGTTTAAACTGTTGTTTTCGAGGGTTAAATAGATTGCATTACTGGGCCGAGTAAGAAAGCTTAAAGACCCGCTTAATCATGGTGAGCGGAAGCGAGACCACCGTGTGCACCCTCATACTGCTCTACAGGCTGCTGAAGGACTACCCCGTGGTGGCCCTCCACAACAGGTACCTCGGGAAGGACACCGCGGAGCAGCAGCCACGGAGGCTGAACGGCGGCACAGTCGCCCCCCTCGACGTGGCGTCGGGCGGCACATGGATAGGCATGAACGACTCGGGGCTCCTCCTCGCCATAACCAACCAGGAGACCCAGCGACTCCCTGAGCCGGGGCGCAGCAGGGGCCTCCTCGCGCTGGACATACTCAAGGACTACGAGACCGCCGAGGAGGCCAAGGAGCACCTACTAGACCCAAGCATCCGAGGGCTGTACCGCACAGGCAACTTCACAGTGCTCGACGCCCAGGAGGCCTGGCACGTGGTCTGGGACAGGGACACCCACATCTACCCCATCAGGGAAGGCGTCTACGCCGTGTCGACCATAACCGTGGTGCCCGGGATGGAGTGGAGCGAGCGGGCTCGGAGCATATGGGTGGACGCCGAGAAGCGGCGAGCCAGGGCGTACGAGCTGCTGAGCGACTGCCGGCCAGAGTCAATCGGGGACGCCGTCGCAGAGATGATGCGGGTCTCCGCCGACCACGGCTGGGGGCGCAGCCAGGCCTCCATCTGCTGGCACAGCCCCGAGTACAGGCAGACCTCGTCCACCATCATGGCCGTCGCCGCCGAACCGTCAAACTCCCTCACATACTACTGCGAGGGCAACGCCTGCGAGAACCGGTTCAAGGACTACACGAAAAAACAGATCTGACCTGTTACAGGTCACATCGAAAAAAAAATTAGGAGGCGAGGGTCTTGCCTACGCCCTTCTTCTCGGCGAGCTCCAGGACCTTGCTTGCGGTTCCGACGTCCTGTATGGCTAGGCCTGTGGCCTTGAAGACGGTGATCTCGTCGGGTTTCTCGCGTCCTGGCTTCTTGCCCGCGACGATGGTGCCCAGCTGGGCGTATATGTCGTCCTTGGTGACGACGCCCTCCTCCCTGGGGACCCTGAAGTCGCCTGTGACGAAGGCCTGGGGGATGAAGTCGACGACAAGCTTGTCTGCCTTCTCTATGACGCTGGTCATGAGCTCCCGTTTGGCGCCGGTGTCGGCCCCGATGGCGCTGACGTGGCACCCCTTCTTGAGCCAGGCGCCGTCGATGAACGCCTCGGGGCTTGGGGTGCACGTGATGACTATGTCGCTTCCCTCGGCCGCCTCCCTGGCGCTGTCCACCGGGACGAACTCGACATTGGGGAATAGTTTCTTCATCTCCTCGGTGAACGCCTTCTTGGCCTCGGGGACGATGTCGTAGACCTTGACCTTCTTGACGCCTGGTCTTACCTCCATGAGGCCCATGACCTGGCTCCTGCCCTGGACGCCTGCTCCGCAGACGCCGGCCACCTTGCTGTCCTCCCTGCTGAGGTACTTTATGCCTGTGGCTCCGGCGGCGCCGGTCCTCAGCGCCGTTATGTAGGTGCCGTCCATGATGGCGAGGGGGACGCCGTTCTCGGGGCTGTTGAGGATGATCCGGGCGATAACCGCCGGCAAACCATAATCTTTCTTGTTGCCGGGGTGGACGGTGACGATCTTGGTGCCCGCGGCTTTGAGGCCAGGCATGTAGGCGGGCATGGCGATGAGGACGCCCTTTTCGAAGTGGAGGTAGACCCTGGGGGGCATCTCTATGTTGTCGTTGCCCATCTCGCGGAAGCCGCCCTCCACGGCCTCCAGGGTGCTCTTCATGTCGAGAACCTGCTTTACATCGTCCTGTGTAAGGTATAACGTCATTTCGAGTCATCAAGTGATGGGGGTGCAGCGTTTTTAACGATTACGAGGACCCAGGTTCCCTCTTTTCCTATGCCGGGGAACCTCATGTTCAGGGGCTAGGGGGTGAACTTGCCGCCGTCCGTGAAGACCCTCATCAGCTCAGCGTAAAGATGGTTGAACCCCTCGTTGGTGGTCGATGACACCGGCACGGGTGCGAACTCGACCCCTAGGCGGCCTATGACCTCCATCATGTCCTGGCTTAGGAGCCTGTTCATGCCTGTGAGCCGGGCGTCTATGGCCTCCTCCAGCAGGTAAGCGTCCTCGGCCCAGCCCACTATCTCCTCCACCTCCGCCTCCTCCAGGAGGTCGGTCTTGCTGATGACCTGGAACTGGGGGAGCAGGAACCGGGTGTTGGTGGCGGACGCCAGGAACATGTTCATCACGTAGTTCAGGGGGTCCCTGCAGAAGACGCCGTCGAAGATGTAGATGACGCCCTTCTTGTAGTCCGTGAGCTCACGGGCTATCTGGGCGCCTATGTCGCGGAACGCGAAGAGCTCCATCTGGCCGGGGGTGTCCACGATGCAGATGTCTGGGGTGAAGTCCTCTATGTCGCTGCTCAGGTTCTGTACTATGTCGGCCATCATGTCGTGGGCGAGCATGAGGCCGCCGTTGGGGCCCAGCCCATAGTTCTCCATGAGCTCCTCGACCTTGATGTACTCCCGGACATCCACGTTGGCCGCGTAGGGCAGAATGATGCTGCCAGGGTCCAGGTTGACGGCCATCACGTCCTCCCTGTTGTACTCCAGGAACCTCGTGAACTTGGCGGTGAACGTCGACTTGCCGCACCCGGCGGTGCCCAGGACGAAGACTAGGCTCAAGCCTCGGTGAACTCCCTGAACCTTCTATACGCCTCGGGGAGGCTGTGCCGCCTCGGCGGCCTCTTGAAGCCGTAGGCGCAGACGGGCTCCACGGCGCCGCCGACGCCCCTGTCCATCGCGACCTTGAGGCCGCGTATGCAGTCTATGAGCACGGCTCCCGCGTTGGGGGCGTCCTCCGTGCTGAGCTTCACGTCCATGGTGAACTTCGCGCCGCCGAAGTAGCTTCCCTTCACGTAGAAGAAGCTGTCCCTGCCGTTGACGAGGAAGTCCACGAAGTCGGCCGACCCAGAGACCAGGGGGAAGTCGTACCCCACGGCGCTCTTCACCGCCTCGGTCTTTATCTTCCGCTTGATGTCCCGGCTCTTCTCCAGGGTGTTGATGGACTCGCTGCCGCCGCCGACGTCGAGCTGGTAGCTCTCATCGACCCGGACGCCCCTGCTGTCGAGGAACTCGAGGAGGCCGATGTGGAACGCCGTCGCGCCCATCTGGCTCATGAGGTCGTCCCCGGCCAGCGGCAGCCCCTCGCGCTTGAAAGACGAAACGATGTTCAGGTCGTTCACGACGCCCAGCGGAGTGGCGTTGAGGAACCCGCAGCCGGCCTCCAGCGCCGCCTCGGCGTAGAGCCTGCTGGCCTTGTCGCTGCCCCCCGAGATGAGGTTCAACAGTATATCTGCCTCCGCCTCCCGGAGCGCCGCCGCCACGTCCACCGGCTCGGCGTCTGCGACCACGATCTTGCTCATGGTCTCGGGGCCAAACTTGTCCGGCGCCGGTCCCATCTGCACCTCGACGCCTTGCCCCCCCACTTCCATGAACCTGGGCGCCTTGTTGGGCTCGGCGTATATGGCCTCGGAGAGGTCCCTCCCTATCTTGTTCCTGTCGATGTCGAACGCGGCGACGACCCTTATCTCGCCGACGCCGTAGCCCCCGATCACCGGGTTGAGCAGCCCCAGCCTACTCCCGTTGGCCCTGTAGTACTCGAGTCCCTGCAGCAGGGCTGAGCAGCAGTTGCCCACCCCCGCCACCGCCACACGTATCTCACCCAACTCTTTTCACCGTATCACCTAGAAACACAGGCAACACCTATACAAGGTTAACGTTTACCGGTGCGATGGGCTAGCGCTTCCTCGGGTACGCGATCCTGCTGTGCCTGAGCCCCAGCTTGACGACCAGCTCAGCCATCTTGAGGGAGACCTCTGCGCCGTCGAGTATGGGGACGCCTAGGCTCTCCCTGAACCTCTTGCCCAGCCCCCAAAGCGCCAGACAGCCTAGGACGAAGACGTCTCCCTCCCGCCTCTCGATCCTCTCGGCGATCTCCTCCCGTAATGCTTCCACCGTCCTGTCGAGATCCTTCCTCATCTCCAGCACAGGTATCTCGGGGACGACTCTGCACGGTTTACGCCCAAGGACCATCGACAACGCCGACATGGACTCGCCGGGGCCGATGACAGGTATGTCCACAAGCTCCCTAGCGGCCGCGAGAGCCGGGTCACCGCCGCACCAGATGATAGCAGCGTCGACGCCGTCACGTTCGGCCTCTCTTACCAGCCTAAGGACGTCGGGTCCAGCGAGCACAGCGTCTGCCTCCGACTCGATCGCCGGAGGACCCACCTCCACCTGGACCGCCTCGACCTCAGTGCCAGGGTCCGCTATCTCCCTAAGATAGCTCAGACGCTCCTCTACCCCCTCCCCTGTGAGCCCTGTGATGGGTATGATAAGCCTTATCCGCATAACAACCGATGAACACTCTATTCAGAACGAAAAAAGTCTTCCCAGTGTATGCTCCAAGGTATTAAAAAGAAGAGAACTCAGGTTTCTGACGTTTTTTTGTTGAGGATAGGAACTGGGTTAGGTTTAGGCCGTTAGCCTGTTCTCTCTTCTCCTTCTTCGGACTCGTCTTCCTCGTCCTCTTCCCCATGTTCCTCACCCTCTTCGTCCTCGTCGTCAGCGCTTTAACCTGAGTCTTTTACGTCGTCGATCATGTCGTCGAGCTCGTCGAGTCGATCCTCCAGCGCCTCCAGATCCTCGATGTTCTCCGCCTGGTCTAGGGTAGCCTTGATCTCATCCAGTTCAGCCTCAAGCTCCGAAGTGTCTTCGCCCTCTTCACTGAGTTCCGCGATCTTCTCCTCAAGCTCTGCTATCTCTTCCTCGATCTTCTGTCTCTTCTCCTCGAAGTCGTCGTCTGTTACATCATCTGTGTCGTCGTCGGTCTTGTCCTTTGTTTTACCGTTGTCACCTTTGCCCTTGTCTTCGTCGTCTGTCTCGTCACCGCCTTTGTATTCCTCCTCTAGGTCGTCGATCATGTCGTCGAGCTCGTCGAGGACGTCGTCGGCCTCATCGATCAGGTCCTCGGTTGCCTCCTTGTTTCCGGCATCCATCTCGTCGTTCGCCTGAGAGAGCAGTCCCTCAGCCTCGTTGAGGAGACCCATGAGTTCGTCGGTCGGTGCTCCGAGGCCTTCGAGCTCCATTATCCTCTCCCTGTACCTGTTCAGTTTGGACTCGTGTTCGTTGAGCTTGTTGATCTCGTCGACGACGTCCTCGTCAACGTCCTTGTCTTTGCCGACTCTGTTGGTTTCCTTGACCAGCTTCTTAAGGCTGTCCACCACGTCGTCCTGGTCGTCCTCGTCGACGTTGATGTCGTCAAGGCCGGCGATTATCGCCTGGAAGTCGTTCCTGATGGCTTGCGAGTCCTTCTCCGTGAGACCGTACTTCTCGAGTATCCTGAGCATCTTGGTCTCTAGTTGCTGGACCCTGTGCCTCGTCTGCTCGATGAAGTGCTCCATCTTCTCCTTCTTCTTCGGTTTGCTGAGGCTCTGGAGCGTGCCGGTGAGCTTCCCGAGGGCGCCGTTGACCTCGCCTAGCAGAGACTCTGCGGCGTCCAGGTCTGGCTGGTTCAGGGCTACATCTAGTTGAGAGAGAGATTCTTCCGCTTCGAGGATAATCGCATCCGCCTCGGATGTGTCGATTCCCTGAGCCGTCAGCTCTATGGCTATCGCCCTGAGTTTCTCCAGGCGGTCGACGGCTTTCTCGTAGCCTGCCAGCAGCTTGTACGCGTCGTCTTCGTCTTCTTCATCTGGCTCGGTTTCGTCGTCATCGTCTGTCTTCAGCGCCAATGAGGCCGCTTTCCCGTACTTGTTAAGGGCTTTCGTCGCCTCATCGATGGACCCCTCGTAGTCTCCGGCGTCGTAGAGTGCCTGAGCTTCGTCGCGGAGCTCGTCCGCCTCGTCCAAGGCCTCCTGCGCGTCGTCAGGTACCTCCCCGCCTCCCTCGACTATGGAGTCGAGCAGCGTAGTGACTCCTGCACGGCTGTCCTCCAGTATATCTAGCAGGGTCTCGGCTGCCTGCTGAGGTGTCCCCGCGTCCTCCGCGGCGGCGAAGCTTATTCCCCCGGCGGCCGAGGTGGCCAGCAGCATTATCAGGAGCGCCGTAATCGTCTTCTTCATGGATTTTGTCTTCATGATTTTTCTCACTGCCCAGACATCTGGGGTCTTTTTATAATAAGAACCCGGAGGAACCAGTTGGAACCCTGGTTTCATCGTGAACCTCCCTGATCCTTGAGCTGGATGTATGTTTCCCGTCCTACGGTGCTCACTTCGAGATGTCCCTCCTCCTCAAGCCGTTTTATCATCCGCCAGGCACTGGATTTGGGGATGTCGAAACGCTCCCTGACTTCGGTAATGAACGCGCCGCCGGACTCCTGGACGTACCTGAGGACCGCCTTGTCGTCGGTTCTTAGGTGTGGATGGTCCCTGAACACGGCGTCAAGGTCCACTATGGGCGCCTGTGCCTCAGGTTTCTCTGGAAGCCCACGTTTTCTGCTGCTCAGGTACATGTATCCGGCTACCAGCAGAACCACGACGGCTACACCCAAGATTATCAGCGTCCGGTTGAACCCGGTCTCGGGCTCGGCGTTAAGCGCCGCCTCGTAGGCCTGCTCAGCCTTCGCCAAAGAACCCTCGTATTCACCGCCTTCATAGGCGTCGATTGCCTCGTCGAGGAGCTGGTTCGCCTGCGTCAACGCATCTGCGCTGACCTGCCCCGCCTTCGTCTCGATTAGGGTCTCCGCCTCCTCTATGGCGTTCACGGCTTCACCGGCGGTGGCCTCCGTCTGCCTCGCCGCCTCCACGGCCTGCAGTGAGAGCTGCTCCGACTGGGAGTACAATCCGTCCGTGTAGGCTTCCCTCGCCCTGCCGAGGATCTCCTCGGCGGCGTCCACCACGACTCCGTTGAGCCTCACCTCGTTCACCGTCTCCTCGGCGTTGTTGAGCAGGACGAGGGCGTGTTCCCTGGTGCCCGTCGTCCCCAGCATGTATGAGACTGAGGACGCTCCGGGGGGCATCGTTATGCTGGCCTTCCCGTCGACTATGGCGATGCCGCTCGGCGTAGGCGATAAGCCCACCAGCACGGCGTCTCTCGGTAGAGTGATGATGGCGTTTATCTGAGAGGAGACGTTCACAGCCCATATGGAGCCCGTCTTGTTCGTCAGTGACTGCGTCGAGTAGGATATGGTTATCTCGTTGGCTCCAAAAGAGTCGACCTCGACCCCACCATCGATGGGGTCCCAGTCCAGGATTATCCCGTCTGGGTCGACCACGAGTATATCCAGGTACGGTTCACCGGGCAGCGTGACGTTCACCCTCGCCAACGTGGGCTCGGGCTCCACCACGTACTCCACGTTTACGCTACCATCCGAGAACACGTCGAGGATCATGGTCACTGGGGAATAGTCCTGACCCGACACCGCTGTAACAAACAGCGACGCCGAGAGAATGAACGTTAAAACTAGCTTGTTTTGGGCAATGTGTCTCATCTTGTTTGCTCCTTTAAATACACATAATACATCTCAAAAGGGATTGTGGCGTATAAATATGGTAAATAGATATATGTTCTCGGGATGCATTCTGGCAGTCGTTTCAACTGTCTAGGGCCTTCGTCATGACGAGTCCATCCTCGTCTCCGTAGTAGCCTTCAACCTTTCGGAGGTAAATGTAACCTCTGCGGCTGTAGAGCCTCTGGGCGTCCACGTTGGACTCCCTAACCTCGAGGTAAGCCGCCGAGGCGCCCAGCCTGAGGAACCTGGCCTCAAGCTCATCCATCAGCATGGTCCCTACGCCTCTGTCCCGGTGCCGGGAGTCGACGGCGACGTTCATGACGTGGCCCACCTTCCTGCCGTTTCCCCTTGCATCCAACTCTCCCACGGTGTAGCCCACCAACTCTTCCTCGACGGTCGCCACGATGAAGAGCTCGGGGTTCATGTTGGCCATGAGCCTGAAGAAGTTCATCGACCACGGCGTCGGGTAGCTACTCCGCTCGATCCTATGGATCGCCTCAAGGTCTCGTTCATTGAGCTCCCGGAGCCTGATTTCCTGCACTACCTGATCACTTTCTGGCTGGTCGACTTGTACAGCTGGTATATGCCGCCGAAGGTGAACGCCAAGCCCCGTATTAAGTCTAACACCGGGTAGGCTAGGAGCTTCCATAGCTTCCCGGTGCTGACGCTTATCGGCAGGTAGTAGAGCATGATGACAAGCATGAAGAGGCCCAGGGAGCCGAGGCCGAGGTTCAGGGGCAACGGGTGCCTGATCTTCAGCCACAGGTACATCATGAAAAGGAAGAAGACTAACATGCCCGTCATGAATATCAGGTACGACGAGAACCAGTAAGCCAGGTTACTCGTTCTTTTATGGATGAGGAGCAAGGTTCCTCCCCTACCGTAGTTGAAGTGCTGCTTCATGAGGCCCCCCAGCGTGGGCCTGTGCTGGTGGAGGACGTTCACTTCGGGGTCGAGCACGATCCTGAAGCCCTTGAAGCCCATCTCCTCGACGGGTTCAAGGTCGTCGAAACCATAGGTTATGTTCTCGTCGAAGAAGTCGACTCGCGCCAGGGCGCTTCGCCTGAACGCCATGTTGGCGCCCGCAGGGAACTGGAGCAGCCTGAGGTCGGTGCCCTCTATCCTGAAGTGGAAGCCCGGTGTCACCTGGAAGAAGGTCTCGTCCATGTAGTTGCTCAGGGATTCGTTCTTGTCGTAACCTTCTATGGTTCCCCCGACGAAGCCTACGCCTGGGTCCTGGAAGTTGACCGCGATGGCTTTTGCCCAGTTCGGGGGGACGATGCAGTCGCCGTCGGTGTAGGCGATGATCTCTCCTGTGCTGTACTTGATCCCCGTGTTCCTGGCCGCGTTGAGCCCCTTCCCCTCCTGCTGGACGAGCCTAAAGGGATACTCCTCGACGATCTCCTTGGTCCCGTCCTTTGAGTCGCCGTCGACGACGATTATCTCCAGCTTATCCTCGTCGTAGTCGAGTTTCATGAGGGACTCCATGAGGTCCCTTACCGTCTTCGCCATATTCAAGACCGGCACGATGATGCTGATAGAATAATACTCGCCGGCCTGAGCCATGGTATCCATATTTTTCTATTCGCGATATAAGACCAGCGTTATGTCTCAACGAATCTGACGCTGTCCCTCAGGCTGTACTCCCAGACGCCCCGGTTCTTGTGGTATATGTTGTCGAAGAGGGTAACGTCCTTACCGAGTATGGATGACAGTATGGCCACGTGGAGCCTGTCGGTGTAGACCGTCTCCGCGTTGGCCACCCAAGACACGAAGTCCGTCAACGAACCCTCCATCGAGATGTCCCTCGTAACGGGGTTATCGCATGCTCCCTGGATCTCCCTGAGCCGCTTCTCCGAGACCGCGGACTCTCTGTCCCGCCGCATGGCGACCAGCTGGTAGCGTTCCTCTCTGGGCTCCGTGAACTCTTCTAGGTCTTCCGGTGCCAGGTACAGCGCCAGCTCGGGTGACACCTTCAACTGCACGCTGGGGGGCAGCCCCTGCCCGGTGAGGTGGTCGTAGCTGTAGCGCTCACGGCAGAAAAGCGTCGCCTCGCGGCCGTCCATGAAGTAGTCGGCGAATCTTGTGCGGTTGAAGACATAGCTCTGGGGGCCTACGGCCATGGGCGCCTCGGTTTGCCTCAGTACAGCCCTGAGCAGCGTGGGGCCGTACCAGACGTCGTTCATGTAGCCGCCGCCCTCGAACAGAACAAGACCCGCGTCCTCAGGTATGTCAAGCAGCCTGAAACCTGCGTCTATCCCCATCCTCCAGAAAAGGATGTTTATGAGGTATTTTCCGCCGATCACAGGGTTGCCGCGGTACACGTGCTCGAGGTTGAGTGAAGTGTAGTCGTAGCCTTGTTCCTCGAGTTTCTTGACTAGCCCCATGTGGATCAGCGTGTCGCCGTGGTTCCCGCCCGGGGATATGGTGACAGTCTTCCTGTCCCTGTTCTCCCAGAGGAACTCCGTGAAGGCGTCCATCTGGCTCTGATCAAGGCTTCAGTGTATTTTCCTGTTGCTCTCAACCTATTTATGGCTGAGGAGGGGTGGGTAACTGTGGGGCTGGTGTTGAGGCGCGGCAGGTGGGGCGTCGCGTTCACGGCGCTTGGCGCGGTAATCTTCTTGGCGTACCTAGCCTACACGAACCCCTTCAAGTTTCTCGCCGAGGCGGGGCGGTTCGACCCGCTGATGTTCGGCTCCGCGGTGCTGCTGAATTGGGTGGGCCTCTTCTTCCTCGCCGCGTCGTGGCATATGCTTCTCAGGGTGCTTCAGGTGAGGATCAGCCTGTGGCGCTCAGTCCAGATGACCTTCGTGAGCATGTTCGTGGTCTGGGTGCTCCCCGTCCCTTCCGGCGTCGAGATAATCAGGGCTTACCTGGTGCGGGATGAAGAGGGCAGCAACCTGGGCAAGGCCGTGAGCTCCGTCATCGTGAACAAGGTCTACTACTTCATCAGCTTCGGCGTCCTCATAACCCTCGCCGCCGCGGTCTCGTTATTTGGTGGCGACGGCATCCCAGTTCAGCCATTGATGGTCTGGTTCGTGGTGCTCTACGCCCTCGTCAACACCCTCGTCTTTGGTTTGGTTCTGACGCCTGGGCGCCTGCGGCGGCTCTACGAGGGTAGCCCGGGATGGGTGCGGAGGAACCTCCTCGATAGGATATACAACCCCGAGATGGGCTTGGGTGGCTTCCCGGTGTTCGTGGATGAGATAGGTAAGGCCATGGAGAGCTTGCGGGGTCGGCCTTTCGAGAACCTTCTCTCCCTCCTCATGGTGGGGTTCCACTGGAGCACCGGCGCAGTGACGGCGTACCTCGTCGCCGTGTCCCTGGGCCAACGCGTCAGTTTCTGGGTCGTTGTGCTCATCTACGCGGTCATCGAGTTCATCCAGCAGCTGAACATAGTCATCCCCAGCGGCCTTGGCGTGGTGGACGCGGGGCTCACGGGTGCCTTCACCGTCATAGGGGTGCCCCTCGAGGCCGCGTCGGCTATAAGCCTGCTGACCCGTCTCGCCACTTACTGGTTCGAGCTGGTGCTCTGCGGGGCGGTGAGCCTCCACTTCGGCTACAGGGAGGCTCTGGAGGGCTTCGAGGGGTTGCGATAGCTTTTTATCCCACAGACGTGCTGTATCGCTAGTGATATAGATGGAGTTCACGCTTCAGATGGTTCAACAGGTCCTACTGTACGTCGCCACATACCTCCTCGGGATGGCCTTCGCCGGCAGCTTCCTGGGCCGAAGATGGATGGGGACCGTGGACGTCTTCCTCCACAAGACCTTCAAGCTCGATGTCACCATCGGAAAGTACCTCTACTGGAAGCACTTCTGCTGCATACCCAACCCGCCCAAGCCCAAGAACCTGCGGAGGCCCACGGGCCTCGCGGGCATGCTCTTCACGAGGTTCATAGAGTAGCGCCGCCGACCGGAAACATAAAAAAGCATCACGGGGGTCAAACAAGCATGCTCCGACTCGGGGTCATCGGATGCGGCCGCGTCACCACCATGTTTCACCTCAGAGCCATCAGGGACGTCAAGGTGGTCGAGGTCGCCGCCGTAGCCGATGTCAACGAGGAGCGGATGCACGCGGTAGCCCACGAGTTCGGCGTTAAGGCGTACACCGACTACCGCGAGCTTCTCAGAGACCCGGGGATCGACGCCGTAGTCATCAACACGCCCCCAAGGTTCCATGAGGAGATGGTTCTTGATGCCTTGGGCAGCGGAAAGCACGTCCTCTGCGAGAAGCCGCTGTCGGAGACGGTGGAGGGATGCATGAAGATTAAGGAAGCCCAGCTTGAATCGGGGCTCGCGGTGCTCCCCGCCCACAACTACGTCTTCACGCCGTGCCTGACGCGCCTCATCGACCTCGTAGACTCAGGCACAGTAGGTGGTGTGAGGAAGCTGACCCTGGCCTTCGAGAGCAACCTCAAGACTTACAGGTCCCAGACCGACTTCAGGATCACAACGGGTAGCGGCGTCGTCGAGGACATGCTGCCGCATATACTCAGCGTGTCGGCGCCGGTCGCAGGGAGCGCGGTGGACGTGAAGGAGCTGCGATGGTGGCGCGAGGACTACGAGGTCTGCGACAACATGGAGATCACCCTCGTGACCGACCGGGGGGTGGACCTGGAGTGCAGCCTGAGCTGGACCAAGCTGGTTCCCAAGTTCAGCGTCGAGGTTCACGGATACGAGGGCCGCCTCAAGGCGGACCTGATGATGAAGCCTTATCAGGTCTCTCTGGAGAAGCGGGGGAAGAAGAAGGTCTACAGGGATCGTTGGCTGAGCTGGTACCTTGACCTCGTCAGGTTCAAGCACCCCAGCTTCAGGAACCTGTACGTCCACTTCGACCGCGTGGTCCGCGGCCTGGAGGCGCCCAAGATCACGGTGGACGACGAGGCTCACATCCTTGGGGCAATAGAGAAGATCTCCGAGATGATGTAGGAGAGGGGCGGTGGGTTGAGCAGGGTCTCCGTTGTTCGCGCCGGTGGCGACGTCCCCGCGGCCGTGCGGCGCAGCGTCGAGCTTATAGACGCGCCTCTGCCTCGTGGCGTCGACGCCGTGGTCAAGCCCAACATCTGCAACGCCAAGAACCCGGACGGCATGGTTATCACCGACTTCAGGGTGATCGAGGCTGTCGTAGGCCTCCTCAAGGACAGGGGCTGCGACGTCACAGTGGTGGAGTCAGACAACATCTCGGGCACGGCGGACGCCAGGGCCGAGAGATCCGGCCTACTGACGCTCCTCGACGAGCTCGACGTACAATGGCTTAACCTGAGCCACGACGACTACGAGGAACACGAGGTAGCCGGAATAGTCCTCAAGATGCCCAGGACCGTCATGGAGGCCGAGTACTTCGTCAACCTCCCCAAGATGAAGACCTGCGCCCACACCCTGGTGACCCTGGGCATCAAGAACCTCTACGGCGTCTTCCAGAGGAAGAGTAAGGGCAGGCTCCACAGGCACCTGGACGAGATACTCCCCTACCTGGCCGAGACCGTCAGAAACGACCTGATGGTGGTGGACGGCTTGACCTGCATGGAGGGAAACGGGCCAGTCGTCGGAAACCCCGTCTGCCTCGACCTAGTCGTTGCAGGCGCCGACATCGTCTCCGTGGACTCGGTGTGCAGCAGCATCATGGGGTTCGATCCCGCCGAGATACCGCACATCGCGTCATCCTTTGGTCGTGCGCCCGGCGAGGTAGACGTTGAACGGATCGAGGTGGTGGGGGAAGACTGGACACAGCTTGTCCACGATTTCGAGCCCCCGTACAGCCTCAAGGCCACCCTCAAGAGCCTGCGCGCCATCAAGGACATATATCTGACCAGGTGACCAGGGGAACCGCTTAACCCCGTCCACGGTAAACGATATATTTCATCGTGGCTCCTGAGTGAGGATGAATAGGGCCATCAAGGTGCTTCTGCTCTCCGTGTTCGTGGCGATGCTGGGTCTCGGCATCGTCAGCCCCATCATGCCTCTGTACGCCGAGAGCCTGGGCGCCACCTACACCCAGATAGGCTGCTGAGCTCGGCGTGGAGCATATCCAGGCTCATATTCAGCGCCCCCGCGGGGAGGCTGAGCGACTCCACGAGCAAGAAGAAGGTGATCGTTGTCGGGCTTCTCGCCTATGCGGTCGTCTCCCTCCTGTACATTTTCGCATGGGACTTCAACTCGCTCCTCTCATTCAGGTTCATCCACGGCCTAGGCTCCGCCATGACCATGCCCATCGCCATGGCCTACGCCGCGGAGCTGTCGCCCGAGGGCGAGGAGGGACGCTACATGGGCACCATGAACTTCGCCATGTTCGGCGGCATGGGGTTCGGGCCCCTCCTCGGCGGCAGCCTCACCGACATGTTCAACATGAGTGCCCCCTTCTACTTCATGAGTGGCCTCACGGCCCTAAGCCTGGTGCTCGTGATGCTGTTCCTACCCGACCTCGGATCGACGACGTATACAGCAGACAAGCCCAGACCCTCGTTCAGGAAGGTTTTATCGAATAGGGTTCTGTTGGCTAGCTTCGTGTTCCGGGCTGTGAACGCCCTCGGCCGCGGATCTATCATGGGGTTCCTAGCCATCTTCATGACTACGGCGGTCGCAGACGGTGGTCTTGGGCTATCCGTTACAGAGGCTGGCACCGTGCTCTCCGTGGGCCAGCTCTCCTCGGCTTTTCTCCAGAGGCCATGCGGCGACCTGGCGGATCGCCACGACAAGAACAAGTTGATCATAATGGGGGGCCTGGTGTCGGTCGTCGGGATGGCCTCGTTTCCATTCGCCCATAGCTTCTGGCAGGTGCTGGGCGCCAGGCTCCTGTTCTCGGCTGGAAGCGCCTTGATGACGCCGGCCATCACCGCGATAGCGGCCATCGAGGGGCGAAGCCTGGGCATAGGGACCACCATGAGCGTCCTCCAGAGCGCCATGAGCCTGGGGATGATGGCTGGGCCGCTCCTTTCAGGAGTATTCGCCGACATGTTCAGCCTGAAGCCTGTGTTCTGGTTGGGCTCGGCCATCTCCCTGCTCGGTCTGGGCTTGTTCGTGGTTCTCCAGGTAAGAGCCGACACTAAACAGGTGACCTTGTAGCCTCCCTCCGCTCAGGGACTTCTGATGTTCGTCCCATGTCGTAGGGGCCTTCGTTCACTGTCGAACAGCTTTAAATACGATGCAGGCAAGTTTGATCGATACAATTACGAAAGTGATCACCCTTGAAGACAGTTAGACAGGTCGGCATAGTGGGGTACGGCGCCTACGTCCCCATGTACCGGCTGAAGGCCTCCGAGGTGAACCGGGTCTGGGGGGGAGACGGTGCCCCGGTGGAGGAGAAATCCGTGGTGGCGCCCGACGAGGACACGGTGACCATCTCGGTGGAGGCGGCGAAGCAGGCCGTGAGGCGCTCAGGCATAGACCCATCCGAGATAGGCGCCGTCTACGTGGGCACCGAGTCCAAGCCCTACGCGGTCAAGCCATGCGGCACCATAGTGGCTGAGGCCATAGGCGCCACCCCGAGCGTGTCTACCGCGGACTACGAGTTCGCCTGCAAGGCGGGCACAGAGGCCATGCAGAACTGCATCGGCCTGATCGGCAGCGGGATGCAAAGGTACGCCATGGCGATAGGGGCGGACACCGCTCAGGGGAGGCCAGCGGACGCGCTTGAGTACACCGCATCGTGCGGCGGAGCCGCATTCATCTTCGCGGACCGTAGCGTCGACACCGTCGCCTACCTTGAAGCCTCATACAGCTACGTGACCGATACGCCCGACTTCTGGAGGCGAGCCAAGGAGATGTACCCGAGGCACGGGAGCAGGTTCACGGGCGAACCCGCATACTTCAAACACATCCAGGGCGCGGCCAAAGGGCTGCTGGCGGAGACAGGTTACAAACCCGAGGACTTCAATTGGGCTGTGTTCCACCAGCCCAACACCAAGTTCCCGATACGCGTAGGCAGGGGGCTCGGTTTCACCATGGACCAGATCAACCCGGGGCTCGTGGCCCCCAAGATCGGGAACACGTACGCCGGGAGCACCCCCGTCGGCCTCGCCGCGACGCTGGACATAGCAGAGCCCGGCGACAAGATATTCGCGGTGAGCTACGGATCCGGCAGCGGCAGCGACGCCTTCATCTTCACGGTCCAGGAGGCGATAACCGAGAAGCGGGGCGGGCCGAAGCTGGCCAGCTTCATCGACCGCAAGAAGTACGTGGACTACGCTACGTACCTCAGGTTCAGGGGGCAGATCATCCAATGAGGAAGGTAGCGGTAGCTGGCGTCGGCCTCGTAAAGGTCAGCGAGCACTGGGGCAAGCCCATCGGCGCCCTCTTCGCGGACGCCGCGCTTCAGGCAATGAAGGACGCCGGCACAGACGACATAGATGGCCTCTACGTGAGCAACATGAGCGGCGCCCTCATGCAGGAACAGCTCAACATGGGCGCGCTCATGGCTGACGCCATAGCCAAGCCGGGGCTCCACGCCGTCAGGGTGGAGGCGGGCTCGGCCAGCGGCGGCGTCGCGTTTCACGAGGCCGTCAAGGCTGTGGCCTCCGGGTACAGCGACTGCGTGCTGGTGGCGGGCGTCGAGAAGATGAGTGACGTCCTCCCCGAGGTCGTCACCAAGAGCCTCGTGATGGAGGAGGAGCAGGAGTACTCGGCCTACACGGGCGTCACCAAGGCGGGGCTCAGCGCCATGCTTCACAGGCTATACCTTGACCTCTACGCGGAGCCCAGCGAGGTGGGCATGATGGCCGTTCAGAGCCACGAAAACGCGGTGGGCTGCAGGCACGCCCAGTACCCGTTCAGGATGAGCATCGAGAGGGCCATGGACAGCCCAATGGAGGCGGACCCGATCCACATGATGGAGTGCGCGGGCGTCGGGGACGGGGCCGCCGCCATCGTGCTGGTCCCAGCGGACACCGAAGGCGTCGAGGTCGCCGCCACGACGGTCGCCACGGATTACTGCAGCCTCCCCATGAGGGAGGACCCGTTTACCCTTGGCGCCGTCAAGACAGCCGCCGAGAAGGCTTACAAGATGGCCGCCGTGAAGCCCGGCGACATCGACCTCGTCGAGGTTCAGGACGACTTCACCATCAACGGGATCCTCAGCCTGGAGAGCCTCGGCCTCGTCGAGCGGGGAAGAGCCGCCAAGCTCGTGGCCGGGGGAGGCGCAGCCAGAGACGGAGAGCTCCCGACCAACACGTTCGGCGGCCTCAAGGCGCGGGGCAACCCGCTGGGCGCCACCGGAGTCTACCAAGTAGCCGAGGTAGCCCTGCAGCTCAGGGGCGCCGCGGGTGACCACCAGGTAGAGGACGCCAAGGTGGGGTTGGCCCAGAACATGGGAGGCCTAGGCTCCACGTGTGCAGTGACCATCCTGAGGAGGCTGGGACGATGAGCGTACCACGCTACTGGAGAGAGGAGGTACCGAGGTACCGGCTGCTAGGCAAGGAGTGCACAGGCTGTGGGGCCAAGTTCTTCCCCGCGCGCCCCGTGTGCACGGAGTGCGGCTCCACCGAGTTCAAGGACCACAAGCTGGCGGAGGCCGGGGAGGTGGTCACGTGGACGGTGATAAGAAACCCGCCCCCAGGCTTCGAGAAGTACAAGCCCTACGTGGTGGCGCTCATCGAGCTGGAGGACGGCATGAGGCTGCTGAGCCAGGTGGTGGACGTGGACCCCGAGGAAGTCCAGACGGGGATGAGGGTCGAGGCCGTGTTCCGCCGCGTGAAGGAGGACGGCAGCGCCGGCATAATCCAGTACGGCTACAAGTTCAGGCCGGTCGTGGAGTAGCCCCACACTTTTATAATCGCCGCACCCTTTTCTCGCTCTGATAGCGTTGCCTCCACAGACAAGGTACGACGTCATATCGGAGATAGCGAAGAGGCGGGGCTTCTTCTGGCCCAGCTTCGAGATATACGGCGGCATGAGCGGCTACGTCACCTACGGCGACCTGGGCACCAAGCTGAAGCGGAACATCGAGGCGCTGTGGAAGGAGTACTTCGTGAGGAAGCAGGGGTTCCTGGAACTGGACGACCCCATCATCAACCCCGAGAGGGTGTTCGAGGCTTCGGGGCACCTGGAGAACTTCAAGGAGTACTCGGCCGAGTGCACCCAGTGCGGCAGGAGCTTCAGAGCCGACCACCTGGTCGAGGACAAGACGGGCTTGGAGAACGTGGAGGCCATGGGAGGCGAGGCCATCAAGCGCCTCATCTCGGAGCACAGGATCAGGTGCCCAAACTGCGGCGGCGAGCTCAAGGAGCTCGTGCTCTTCCTCACCATGTTCAAGACCGAGATCGGGGCCACGGGCGGCGAGGTGGGGTACGCCCGCCCCGAGACCGCCCAGGCCATGTTCCTCAACTACAAGCGCGGCTACCAGCATGCACGTGAGAAGCTGCCCTTCGCCATCGCCCAGAGCAGCAAGGTGATGAGGAACGAGATAAGCCCAAGAAGGGGCGCCATAAGGGTCCGGGAGTTCACCATCATGGAGCTGGAGCTCTTCTTCGACCCCCAGGAACCGGGGTGCCCGTGGTTCGGCGAGGTCGAGGACGTCGTGATCAAGCTGTTCACCGAGGAGATGGAGGAGAAGGAGGTAAAGGAGCCCCTGGAGGTGTCCATCGGGGAAGCCGTAAAGAATGGCCTCATACTCACCGAGTGGCAGGGCTACTTCATGGGCGTCAGCCAGAGGTTCATCACCGCCCTCGGCATGCCCCCGGAGAAGCAGAGGTTCAGGGCCCACCTCCCCGACGAACGCGCCCACTACAGCGCCCAGACATACGACCACGAGGTGCTGTTCGAGACCTGGGGATGGATCGAGGTCTCGGGCTGCGCCTACAGGACCGACTTCGACCTCCGCAGCCACATGGAGGCGTCCGGCGTAGACATGACGGTGCTAAGGGAGGACGGCACCAGGTACGTGCCCCACGTCGTTGAGCCCAGCTACGGCCTCGACAGGCTCTTCCTCTCCGTGCTTGAGGCGACGTACGAGCGGAAGCTGAAGCGCAACATATTCCACCTGCCGAGGGAGCTTGCCCCCTACCAGGTCGCCGTTTTTCCGCTGGTCACCAAGGACGGTCTCCCCGAGAAGGCCCAGCAGGTCAGAGACCTCCTCACCGAGAGAGGCTTCTGGGTGGTCTACGACGAGGCCGGCAGCATAGGCAGAAGGTATGCGCGGATCGACGAGATCGGCGTCCCCCTGGCGGTGGCGGTGGACTACGACACCCTGAAAAACGATGTGCTCACCATAAGGGACAGGGACACCTGGGAGCAGGTGAGCCTGAGCCTCGCGGAGCTACCGGGGGCCCTCGAGGCGTACTTCAAGGGAGAGAAAGACTTCCTCGACCTAGGGACACTGGTCATAAGGGGCTAGAGTTCACACGTTTCATCTGTAAACCCATATCCTAGGAGACGTTGCCTGAGTCGACGGGCTCCATCCTGCCCCCGCCTGCCGCTTCGATCCTGCTCATGTAGTCTGCGAGGAACTCGCTCATCTTCGCCTCGGCCTCCTCCTGTGTAGGAGCCTCCAAGACGATGTCCACCTTTATCGTGTGGACCTTGTCCCTGTCCTCGCCCTCCACGGGCGGCGTCGCCGCGTTCTTGATGTAGGTGTCCGGGTAGTCCAGCTGCATCTCCCTGTAGAGGGGGAAGAAGTCCCTCCACACCATGCTGATGTAATAGGTTCTAGCCAGGAAGACGCTGGTCGCCGTGCTCGCGATCATGGGCGCGATGTGGGCGTCGAACATGCCCCTCATCTCCGAGGAGACCCCGGGGAGAGTGCATATCTTCTTACCCGCCTCCTCGACGCACATCCCCACCGAGAAGCCCACCGGGTTCTGCATCGGGGTACTGCCCTCCAGCACCCGGGCCATCCGTTCGCCGCGTCTGTACGTCGCATCGTCGGTGGTGCCCCGCCGCCGGTACACGGCCCTGATCTTCTCGGCCCCCTCCTCGTCTATGACCGTCCTCCGCTCCAGGGCTTCCCCGATGCTGTCCACCGTTAGGTCGTCCTCGCTGGGGCCTAGGCCGCCGCTGAAGATGATGAAGTGGGCGTCTCGCTTCAAAGCGTCGTGCAGCGCCGCCGCGATGGTCTCCGGCTCGTCGCCGATCATGGTGACGCGCCTGAGCTTGGCGCCCATCTCCGCGACGCGCTGGGCGATCCAGTGGCTGTTGGTGTCCAGTATCCTGCCGTAGAGAAGCTCGTCCCCAGTTACGATGATCTCGACGTTGACGCTGCCCGTGGGCTTCATATCATTGGATGCATGTCCGACTGCTTATACGCGTTATCCTTACCCTTATATCTCCCCACCAGTTGAAGAAAATGGATAGCCATGGAGATAGAGAACTGGACCATCGAGAAGGCACTCGAAGTGGGAGCCGAGATGGAGCTGGAGAGCTACACCCTCTACACCGAGACGGCGGAGAAAGCCACTTACCCCGGCGCAAAGAAGCTGCTAACCGAGCTCGCCGCCGACGAGAAACGGCACCGCGAGTACTTCCTCAAGGGGCTGGAGAATCCCTCCAACGTCAAGATGAGGACCCTCAAAGAGAACATACCGGACCTCAAGGTCACTGACAGGCTTGTCAAGGTCCCCCTAGACCCCATGGCGGACTACCCCCAGATACTCATCTTCGCGGCTCAGCGGGAGAAGGCGACCCACGACTTCTACGTCCAGATCGCCCGCAGGTTCAGGGACGTCGAGCTGGGGAAGATGTTCAACAACTTCGCCAAGGAGGAGCTCCGCCACAAGTATCTCCTTGAGAAGGAGTACGACGACGTGGTCCTCGCCGAGATGTAGCTCGGCCCCAGCACTATTCTATCGTGGCGTGACGCAGCCTCATCGAGTCCACGCTGAGGCCCAGACTGTTCATGAGCTCGGCGATGATCGCGTCCAGGAAGATCATCGTCGTGTCCTCGAACATGGTGCCCATGGGAGCCAGGCTCTCATGCTGACCCTTCAGCTGCCTTATGTGGTACTCGTCCTCCGCGGCGATGTCCTCCCGGCCGGGGATGTCGACGACGAGGTCCGCCGTCTGGGCCAACGGCGACTCCTCCTGGCTGGTTACGGCGACTACCTTGGCGTTGAGACTCTTGGCCATCCGGGCCGCGGCCAGGGGCACCGTGGTCTTGCCGCTCCCGGAGATGACTATGACCATGTCGCCTTCGCCGACGTTGGGGTTGATGGTCTCCCCGAGCACGTAGACCTGGAAGCCCAGGTGCATGAGGCGCATGGCGAAAGCCTTGCCCACCAGGCCGCTCCTGCCGGCGCCCACGACGAGCACCTTCTTACCCCGCGTCCTCGTGTCCATCAGGCTCTCAAGCAGAGTCTCAACCTCCTCTCCGTCAAGGCCGCGGAGGGCCGCTGATATGCTTTTTATCAGCTCCTCGTAGGCTTGGGCGAAGTACTCCATACCGTGAGAAAGTGAGTTGAGAAGAGTAAATAACAGTTTAGCAGCGCTGTGGAACTCCTCTTAAAACCTCATGGCATCAATGTTCTGATTTATATTATGATTCGATCCAACTCATTCATAGCCTCCGGCGGTGGCCGCGTATATACATTAGACGCTTGAACGAAGGAGACCTACACAAGGAGTTCCGCACTGGTTTCGAGTCGTTTGACACGGACGAAGACGGTGAACCATTCACCCTTTCCAAGTACCTGCATAGGGACGAGGAGAAAGGATACGAGACATACGTTTTAACAGACGAGGAGGAAATCTGTGCCATCGTCTCGTTCCAGGTCAGGAGCTTCACGAACCTTCACGACACACTATACCTGAGCCGGGTGGGCGTTGCAGAGCACCGTGGGGGTAAGGGATATGGGGCTAGGCTGATGGCGTTCATACTGGAAACATGCTACGAGAGAGGGGTGGCCATAATGTGCTGTGAAGCCGTCTCTGAGGCTGCGCCGTTTTTCGTTGCGCTGGGTTGGGAGGAGATGCTGAGCTACGACGACCCTCACTGGGGAGACGGCTGTAAGACGCTGATCTTCAGGGTGCCCCGTTAGCCCCTGTCCTGCTTGTCTATGTGGAGGGGCTGCCTCTCCAGCAGCTCTCCCTGCTTCTCCGTCCAGCAGTCGAGGCAGAGGACGCCGTACCGCGGCGTGTTGACCCTGACCTGATCCTTGTCTATCTCCTTCTCGCAGAGGGCGCAGACGTTCTCCTCGGTCTTCAGCTCGGTGATTACCTTGGGGTTCTCCCTGAGGTAGTTCTCTATGAGCCTGCTCTTGGATATCCTGTTCTCCTTGGCTAGGCTTGAGAGGGTTCTGTCCAGCTCCTCGGAGATGGATATGGATATCTTCTGTACCATCCAGACACACACGAATGGTAGGAAATAGGTAGTATATAAGTAATATGGAGGCTCAGCAGTGGCCGAGGAGCCTCTCCGCCGCCCTGTCCCTGCCGAACACCACGTAGTCCTTGAACCCCAGCGCCTCCGCCTTGGTCTTCTTGCCGTTGGCCACCGACACGATCTCGTCGAAGATGCGGCGCCCAACGCTGTTGAGGCTCTCGCCGCCGTCCAGGATGGTGCCCGCGTTGATGTCTATGTTGTCCTCCAGGTTCTCGTAGGTCTTGGGGTTGCCCGTGATCTTGATGACGGGCGCCACGGCGTGGCCCGTGGTGCTGCCTCGTCCGCTGGTGAAGCAGACCACCTGTGCGCCGGCAGCCACCATGTGGGTGACGCTGGGCACGTCCCAACCCGTGCCGTCCTGAAGATACAGGCCCGGCTCGTCGGGGAGGTCGAACCTGTCCCACGTGTTCCAGAGGACGCCCTGTATGGGCTTGGTGCCGCCCTTCCTGATGGCGCCGAGGCTCTTCTCCTCGATGGTGGTGAGGCCTCCGTCGATGTTGCCCTTGCTCATGTACCGGCTGTCCACCCCCATTGCGCTGAGCCTCTTCTCCTGCTTCTCTATCATCTCGTAGATGTCCTTGGCCACCTTCTCGCTGACGGCGCGCCTCGCCAACATGTGCTGGGTGCCTATCATCTCCTGGGGCTCGCTGAAGATCACCGTACCCCCCTCCTCGATTAGCCTGTCCGCGGCCACCCCCACCGCCGGGTTGGCGGCTAGGCCGCTCGTGGCGTCGCTGCCCCCGCACTCCACCGCCAGCGTCAGCTCGCTCAGGGGATAAGTCTCTCTCCTGATCTCTCCGACCTCCTGAGCCATACGCTGAAGAGCCCGTACACCCTTCTCCATGGACTTTATGGTGCCGCCGTCCTCCTGGATGACTATGCTCTCGATGGGCTTCCCGGTGTCTCTGAGGCCCTCCATGAGGATGTCGTTGGTCAGCACCTCGCAGCCCAGCCCGAAGAGCAGTATGCCCGCCACGTTAGGGTTCCTGCCGGTGCCGACGAGGGCGTTCACCAGCATCTCGTCCGCATTGCAGCCGTGGTACTGGGTCACCGCGACGGCTCCCTCGACCTGGGCGGCCACCTGTTTCGCGGGCTCGTAGCTGCAGTCTATGGGGGCTATGACGAGCAGGTGGTTCCTTATCCCGACGCCGCCGTCGGGGCGCTCGTAGCCGTAGAACTCGTTCATTGCCCGGCCTCCATCCTGCTCGTGGGGAGCCGACCCGACTCCACGTTGTGGGTGTGAACCCACCCACCCACCGCTATTGGCTTCGAGGCCACTCCGATGACCTCGCCGTACTTTATGACCTCTTCCCCCTTGTCGAGCTTCCTGAGAGCCAGCTTGTGCCCAAATATGATGCCCTCGACGGGCTTCGCGTCGAGGATGACCTCGCCCATGGGGCTGAGGACCTCGACCTGCTCGCCCTTAGACACGTCGTCCGTCACGGTGGCGACGTTGTCCTTGTCGTCAAGCTGTATCGCCTTCTTCATCTTCAACCCTCCAACGCCTTCCTGGGTATGCAGGAGGTCCCGTCCGGTATAACCGCTACCTTCGACCCCTCCCCGTGGTGGTTCTTGAGCTCCTCGATGACCTCGGGCCAGCTCCTGATCCACTGGAATATCTCCTGCTCGTACCTCATCTCGAAGCTCTTCAGGGGATGCTCGCCATATATGATGAGCCTCTTGCCCCTTGCGAGGCCTCTGCTCCCGGGGCTCCAGAGGCTGGCTCCGACGTTCTTGCCGTGCCTGTTGAAGAGCCAGTGGTTTATGTCGCCGTCGGGGCAGTCGTTTACCAGCACTATGGTGCCGTCCGGTTTGACGCTGTTGTAGGCCGGCCAGAACCCGAGGTAGGGCTCGTTCTCCCTCATGTAGCTGCCCACCACCACGACGTCGGCCTCGGGGCTCTCCGTGGCGTGCCACTTCCTCGCCCCCGCCGCCGCCTTCCTCTGGGTCTCCACGAAGTCGCCGGCGTAGAGCTCCAGCGGGTCGCGTCTCAGGTTGAGCACCGTGTCTATCTTGTAGTCGAGCCCAGCCATCCTGGCGGTCTCCTCGGCGTCCAGCCTCATCACGTTGTCGTCGTTGCATAGGTAGCCCGTGGTCTCGTGGGGCGTCAGCCCTGGGCCGAAGCCTCCTATGTTGCCGTGGTTGTATCGGATGGTCTCTACGCCGGCGACGCCTGGGCATATGAGCTTCCCGCCGCCGCTGAGCCCCGTGAGCCTGTGGAAGAGCACGGTGCCGACGCCTATCTTGAGGTCGCAGGCCATCACCTCGCTGTTCACGTAGACCGGGCAGCCGCGGCTCGTCTCGCCCAGGTAGTCCAGCATCTCGTAGGGGTTGTGGTTATAGACCTGGTACTCGCTGACAATGTCGTCGCCCAGCTTCTTCACGAAGTCCCTGCGGCCGACGGTGCCGTGGGTGCCTGACGCTATGATGAAGCGCACGTTGTCACTGGGCACGCCCGCCCTATGCAGCGTCTCCAGGATGTGGGGCGCGTATTGGTGTGTCTTGGTGGGCCTGGTCATGTCGTCGAAGATGACGACCACCTCCTCCGCCTTCTCCGCAAGCTCGGCGAGGGGCCTCTGGCCCAGCGGGGCGTCGATCGCCGCCTTGATCCGCTCCGGCGTCATGGGCTTCCCGCCCTCGGACGCCACCTTGCACAGGTGCACCCTCCACTCATCGGGGAAGGTCAGGGTGAGGGGCTTGTCCTCGTACCAGCAGTGGTGAGGGATGCTAACTTTTCTCATGGGGCATCAACAAATCTCAAGCATCAAGCTGCAATATAACTCATACTTAAGCGAGGCGAGGAGCCGGAGCGAGGGTGAGGGGCTCAGGCGGCCAGGGGCGCCGCGGCGTGGAGCTCCTCTTCGCCGATGAGTACCGTTAAATACGCTGCGTTTAACCACTCTAGGCGAGGTGGAGGTTCTGTCAGAGAAGAAGTACGTCATCGACTTCGAGAGATGGACGGGCGGGGAGATGGAGTTCGTCGGCGAGGCCATAGGCTTCACGTATAGTGGCAAGTGGTACTCGCTGCTCTACACCAAGGCCGGGATGTACCGGGGTAACCACATCCACACCGTGGACCAGGTCTCGATCCTCCTCGACGGCAAGGGCAAGTACGTGTTAAAGGTGGACGGGAGGAACGTCGAGTACACCCTGGTGAAGGGTAAGCCGCTCCACGTGCCCGCGGGGGTGCCCCACATACTGCTCCCCGAGGAGGACATGCTGACGGTGGAGTGGTGGGAGGGGGCGTTCGACGCCGAGGAGTACGACTTCCCGGAGTTCATGGACGACGTGAGGGAGAGGATAAGCAAGTTAAAGGCCGGCTAGCGGCGCAGTAGAAAGAATTATAGAAACGAGAACCTAACATTCTTGGAGATGTCTGGCTTTAAGCTTGAGGGCGTGCTCCCAGCGGTGGTCACGCCCTTCGACAAACACGAGGAGTTCAACGAGCCCGCGTTCAGGGGCCTCGTAGACTGGCTCATCGAGCAGGGGATCACCGGGATTGTGCCGTGCGGCACCACGGGTGAGTTCAGCCTCATGACCCAGGCGGAGAGGGCCAAGGTGATCGAGGTCTGCGTGGATCAGGTGAACGGCAGGGTCCCCGTCATCGCCGGGACCGGCGACACGGCGACCAAGCTGGTGATAGACGCCACGAGGCACGCCTTGGATGTGGGGGCGGACGCAGCCATAATCGTGAACCCCTACTACATGAAGCCCAAGGGCGGGAAGGGGATCTACGACCACTACGTGAGCATCGCTGGGGCCGTGGATATCCCGCTGGTGGTCTACAACATCCCCGTCGCCACCAACCAGTATATACCCTGGACGGTGGTCGAGGACCTTGTGGACGAGTGCAGCACCGTCCGGGGAATGAAGGACAGCAGCGGCGACCTCAAGTACCTCATGACGGTGCTGGAGAAGGTGGGCGACGAGATCGACGTGGTGGTCGGGTGGGACGAGGTGGTCCTACCAGCCCTGGCGGCCGGGTGCAAGGGTATGATACTGGCGTCGGCCAACGTCGTTGCGCCGTACTGGCTCGACCTATACAAGAAGTTCAAGGAGGGTAAGCTGGACGAGGCGCGTATGGTCCAGCGTAGGCTCCAGAAGTTCACCCGGCACATCGTCGCAACGGGCGCCTTGGGCCCTAAGGTGTGCCTCAACTACATGGGCCACGACGTCGGCATGACCCGGCGGCCCATCGTCCTCGGCGACGTGGTGAGCTGGGAGCTCCGGGAGGAGTTCAGGGTGGAGCTCGAGAAGCTGGGGCTCCTCGAGAAGAAGCCTGTCAGGTTCGAGCTCCCGGAGAAGCCGGTCACGGAGCGCTTCTACAGGGTGGACGTTACGCCCGAGGTGATCGAGCGGTTCGGCCTCCGCACGGGCGAGGCTCTCGTCGACCCCGACAGCAACGAGGTGGCCCACATCGACCTCCTCATTGGGACGGTGGACGGCCCGGTGGGGAAGGCGTACGCGGACGCCTTGGCGCGGCCCTCGAAGGACCGTGAGGCCCTCCAGGTCATCCTTGAGCCCAACCTGGCTGTGAAGCCGCCTACGATAATGGTGCCCACGGTGCCGGTGAGGGGGATGAGGGACGCCAGCCTCGTCTACGGCCCAGCTCAGGAGGCTGTCGCGAAGGCGGTTGTCCAGAGCATAGAGGACGGTATACTGCCAGAGACCGACGAGCTGGTGATGGTTGCCAACGTCTTCGTCCATCCCTCGGCCAGCCGCCGTAAGCGTGTGTACATTAACAACCTGAAGGCCATGAGGCACGCCATAAGGAAGGCCATGGAGGGGCGGCCCACCGTCGAGGAGCTCAAGGAGAACGCGAGGCGGGCCAGGCACCCCTACAGGGAGAGCCTGTAACCTTTATGGAGTCTGTGTGTAGCCAGGCTTCATACATGAAATTTTGTGTTGTGTGGTTTGACCGAAGGAAGACGACGGTAGTGCCAATCCATAGCGAGTTGGCTTAAACTCCTTAACCTATTTTTCCTTCCCCGCTGTCGCTTTGCTCCTTGCGGTGGACTTCTTTATTTACAAGGATAAGGGGCTCATCAAGGTGTTGATGATAAACCTGAGGCCGACCTCCCCATGGACAGATCTCCTCGTCGTGGTGAGCTACCTCGGCTTCAGCTACGTGCTCTTCCGCCTCCAGAGAGACTCCGCGGAGGAGCAGAAGATAGTCGACGAGGAAGCCGCCCACGCTGGACCCCGGCATCCTGTACCTAAGCCAAACCAATATGGCCATGACGAACGCCACGCCAGCCGACATCAACAAAATAAAGTTGAAAGTAACATCCATCCACTAGGTCTCCGTGGACGCGTGCGCTTCCTCCGCCTGCCCTGAAGATTCAATTATAATAGAATTTATGGAGTCGGGTTCTGGTATAGTCCCGGAGCCATTCTTGCCGTTGGGGAGCACTTTGATTATATTCTAATGCCGACAGAGTTTCTACGACATGAAGGTAACCCACGAAGGCTCCATGAAGATATACCGGGAGATGGCTGAGAACCCGCCGGAGACCCCCGGGGTGCCCTGTAAGCCACGTCGCGAGAGCCTCTACGGGGTGGGAGACAGGAGCCAGATCGCCCTCGTGAAGACGAGGGACCGTGTCTCAGGCGTCCTGGAGGCGCTGCGGCTCCTCGGAGGCCTTGAACGGCTCGTCGAGGGCGTCGACGGAGAGATCATGATAAAGCCTAACTGCAACACAGACGACCCGTACCCACGGGACACCCACCCGGAGACGGTGAGGGCGATAGCTGAGGCCCTCATCACCGCGGGGGCCGATCCAGACCAGGTAGTCGTCGGCGACATGTCGGGGAGGAGCCGCGGCCTACCCACGCGGGCCACCGTGGAGAACCTGGGCATCAAGGCTGTGGCAGAGGAGCTGGGCCTGGGTCTCGCGTACTTCGAGGAGGAGGACTGGGTACGGGTGCAGCCACCCCACGCTAGGTTCTGGCCGGACGGGATCACCATACCCAGGCGGATATACGAGGCGGAACGGGTGGTTTTCACGCCCATACTGAGGAGCCACTCGACGGCCACGTTCACCTGCGCCATGAAGCTGGGTGTGGGCCTCATCGACGCCAGTGCCAGGGAATGGCTCCACAACGGGGAGCGGCACATAGAGAAGCTCCAGGAGATAAACACGGCTTACAGCGTCGACCTCGTGGTCTCCGACGCCATGAAGATGAACACAGGCCACGGCACAGACCCGGGGGACGAGGTGAGCCCAGGCGTGATAATTGCGAGCGACAGCATAGTCGCCAACGACGCGGTGGCCGTCGCCCTGATGCGCAGGCACGGCACCGTGAGAGTCAAGGATTTCCCCGTATGGGAGCACGCCCAGTTCAGGGAGGCCGCGAGACTTGGCTTAGGGAGCCCCGGCCTAGTCCGTATAGCGTTGAAGACGTCTAACCTCGCCGGCGACCCCTCGTTCGACGAGCTGGTCGACGAGATAAGGACCGAGCTGGGCTAGTAGACCAGCTCCTTCCACCCGCCGTCGGGGGTCTGATACCTCACCCTATCGGGCCAGTCGATGGGCGTGTAGACGGCCTGCATTAGCTTGCCTCTCCACCTCTCGTAGGCGGCCTGCTCTCCACCGCTCCGCAGCGTCTCGGCGAGGGCTCTTGTGCTCAGCCTCTGCCCTGTTATGCCGTCCCCCCTCTGGAGGGCTAGAAACGTCCATGCGTCCCCGAAGGATTCGACCATGGAGTCGTCGTCCGTGTAGAGCCGCCTCTCCTCCTCGGGCATGCCCCCGGCCTGCCGCAGCGTCATCTCGGTGGGCTTGAGCCTCAGCCCCTCCGGCGCCGAGACGTTGAGGCTGTTCACCGCCACGTTGTGGGGCCTGAGCTCCAAGGCGAGGCACTGGGTGAGCCCCTCGAGGCCGTACTTGCTGGGGCAGTACGCAGACTCGGCGACGAACCCCACCTCGGCTGACCTGCTGCTTATGTTTATGACGCTGCCGCCGCCCCTCTCCTTCATGGAGGGGAGGAACGCCTTCGTGAGGGCGAAGGGTGCCCTGAGGTTCACGGCTATGACCCTGTCCCAGTGACTTATGGTGGTCTCCTCGAAGGTGAGCCACGGGCTCGTGGCGGCGTTGTTCACCAGGACGTCCAGCCCACCGTACTCGTCGAGGGTACACTCGACGACTCTGCTTATTCCCTCGTCTGTGGATATGTCCGCTGGCACGGTGAGCACTTCGCCGCCCTCCGCCCTCATAGCCTCCTCGGCCGACGCCAACTCGTCGACGCTTCGGGCTACGATGACCACGTTGGCGCCCTCACGTGCATATGCCATCGCCATGGCCCTTCCGAAGCCCCGCCCCGAGCCGGTCACCAGGACCACCTTGTCCTTGAGTCTGCCCATGGGGGACTCTTGTCACGCTGGGCATAAAAGCCATATTCGCATGAGCCCCAGAAAACACAGGTCTACGAGATGGATGACGTTCTTAAGGTTCAGGACCTTGAGGCGGGGCCCGGCGAGAAGGTGCAAGGCTACCTCAATATAGCCGAGAAGCCAGCCGGAAGACACAAGATCCCCGTCATGCTTGTCAACGGCGTGGGCAGCGGCCCCACGGCGGTCATCAACGGCGGCGAGCACGGCTCAGAGTACAACGGCCCCGCCGGGGTGCTGGAGCTAATGAAGACCCTGGAGCCAGGAGAAGTCGACGGCAAAGTCATACTGGTGCCCATGGTGAACACCCTCGCCTTCGAGGCCAGGTGGATGCACGGCAACCCCATCGACTACAGAGACCTCACGGGCTGCTACGTGGAGGAGATTCCCCGCGGCGGCTCGGGGCCACCCAAGATCACGTACTACGTCACAACAACGTTTTACCGGGAGGTGCTGAGCCAGGCGGATTACAGGCTGAACCTCCACGGCGGCGACATCGAGGAGGATCTCCTCACGGGCACCATGTACAGGATGACCGGCGACGAGGAGAACGACAGGCTCAACCTGGAGCTGTGCAGGGCCTTCGGGTGGGAGTGGATAAGGGAGAGCCTGCCCAGGCCCAGCGGCGGCCCCATGAAGTTCCCCGTGACGGTGGGCACCGAGGCCGGCGGCATGGGCCGCTGCCAGAGCGACATCGTGTCGGAGGTGGTCCGAGGCTGCAGGAACGTGTTGATGAAACTGGGCATGTTGGAGGGGGAGCCCGAGGTGCCGCCCAAGGCGAAGGTGTTCAACCCGTACCACCTGTACGCGGAGCACGGCGGCTTCTTCATGAGCAACGTCCGGGCGGGGGACATGGTCAAGGAGGGACAGACGCTCGGCGTCATCAAGGACCTCTTCGGGGAGACCCTGGAGGAGATCGTTGTCCCCACCGACGGCGTCATCCACATGGTGACCAGCCCAGCCATATGGCAGGGGGACGTCGTATATGAGATAGGCAAGGACATCAGGGAGATATCCTAGCCAAACCCACTTTGTTCAACGCTTTGAAACGAGTGTTACCCTAGTTTAAGTTTAAATCCCGTGTTCTACATCCTATACGGGGTGTGAGGCGTTCGTTTTCCCATCTTTTCCCTATGATGAGGGCGAGTATATGGGTGAACCAACGAATTTGAGCATACCACGCAGGCGCATTTCCTAATTAGCTAACTTATCATAAACTTTGCTTCGTGGGCTAACTAATAAGAACGCTATTATTTTCTCTTCGATAAAGGGTTGATGAATTATTCTATACTTACCTATACGAAAGCTCCATTTTCCTGTGAAATTCTTCGCTCTCAACGGTTTATTATTCTTTGATATTTTAGTTGGATCTTTGGAAATGATTGAAATTGATTCTAAAATCCTTCCACGCATTTTTCTATCTCCTACTTGAGTGAGTGATTTTCTAAACTCATTCGTAAAATCTAGATACCAATCTTTCCGTACAAGTCCTTTATCTAAATATGTTTGGGTAGTTGCCCCCTTTTCGCTTACAGTTAGATTCTTTGATGGTTCAAAGTTCATTTTTTGATAGAAATCGGGCGGGATCTCGTTAAGAAAATATTTTTTGTTTTTACCTATCTCACTTTCAGCTTTTCTTATTTTCCTTAATTCTTCCTGTGGAAAATCATCTCTGGTTTCAGCAATATTGCGGAAAAGCACACCAGAAATATTGTCTTCGGGTTTAATATTTAGTAACTTTGATTCAGATTCTTTTAGAAACCTCGATTTTAATACATTTCCAAATCTGATTAATGCATCGTCACCTGCACCAAGTTTAGTGAAACAATGCATGACCTCGGCATTTGTTCCAGCTTTTAGCATGTCCCAATCTATTATATTTCGATATATGTTTAGGGCTGTAAAATCAAATATTTTCTTAATACTATTCTTCAAGCAATAGTTGATCAGGACCTTGGTTATTATCTGTTCATTTTTCCATAGAGTTTCTATAACGGAACCATTCATGATTGGACAACTATACAACTGTAATGGCTCAAAGGGTAATACTATACCATATAATCCTGTAAGTAATAACAGGTGATGATTAGATTCAGTAACAAGTTTTTCCCTATTTTCACCTAATGCACCAAAGAATCTTCCATTATATCGATTTATTGCCGGAAGATATTTTGCTCGAGTACTCATTCCTCCAAATTCTTTACCAAATCTAAGTTCTTGATTGTATTCAAACTCCTTTGATGATAATCCTTGCCAAGTTACAAATCCACCTTTAATATAATCAAATGCTTTTTTTCGTGATGATATTAGCTTGATACTCAAGTCATCATTAATTATAGAGGTGATGGATTTTTCTTTTTCATAATTTGATATCCCTCCCTCGTTTTTATTAAGTGAACAAATCGACAAAAAGAGAATTCCATTTTTAGATCCTTTTTTATTTGGTATTAATACTTGCGTGTACACTTCATGCAATATATTGTTCTTTTTCTTCGTACTAAATATTTTTTTAATGAACTTCAATATTATGAATCCTTAGATTTAAAAATTAATAACTTTACCTCATGGAATAAAAAACATGTATCAGAAAATGAATTGATGCCATGTCTAGATGGTGTACAAAATAATTATTTTCGTTATTCACGTTATTCTTCTTTATATATGCGCGAGTGGCCGGGTTTTTCGCCGGAATTTTAACTACTCAGAGTCGGGTAACGGGTGTTCTAATGTATGGGATTATCTAGACGTACCCGTAGGTTTAACCCGTGAATAGGATGTCGAGACTAGGTAATCATAGGACTCTGTATGGGCTTGTAGTGGTTCTTCTGGCCGCCGTGGTGGTGGGCTCCCAGTTACCCGCCGTATCCGACTGGCTCTCAGGGACCACGGCAAAGGAAGACGTGCCCGTGCTTGACGACAGCGGCGCCACGGCGTCTTCGGTCGAGGCGACCGTGGACGCGTGCAACGGCTTCGCCTTCGACCTCTACGGCAGGTACAGCGTGGATGAAGGCAACATACTGTTCTCTCCGTACAGCATCTCGACGGCTCTCTCCATGACCTACGAGGGCGCCAGAGGCGAGACCGCGGAGGAGATGGAGGCGGTGTTCGGCTTCCTGGAGGACCCCTCGGAGCGGCTTCCCTCCGTCGCCAGGATATACAACACGTTGAACGAGGAGGGCCGCGACTACGCGCTCCACACCGTGAACGCGCTGTGGATTCAGCGGGACTACCCGGTGCAGGAGGACTACATAGACGCCATAGTGAGCTACTACGGCGGGGATGTGAACGCCCTGGACTTCGTCGCCGAGCCCGACGAGAGCCGGGTCACCATCAACGACTGGGTGGAGGAGAGGACCAACGACAGGATCAAGGACCTGTTCCCCAGTGGCTCCATCGACGCCGACGTGAGGCTGGTGCTGACGAACGCCATCTACTTCAAGGGAGACTGGCTCTACGAGTTCGACGAGGAGGCGACCAATGAGGAGGAGTTCCACGTCACCCCGACCACGTCAGTAGAGGTGGACATGATGAGCCTCCGCGACGACTTCAACTACGCGGAGACCGACGAGCTCCAACTCCTGGAGCTCCCCTACACCGGCGAGGACGTCTCGATGCTCATACTGCTGCCCAAGAGGGGCCACATGGGTGACGTAGAGGCTCAGCTGTCGGCGGAGAGACTCGGTGAATGGGTGGACATGATGGAGGGAGCCGCGGTTAACGTCTACCTGCCGAGGTTCACTTTCGAGACCAAGTACTTCATGATGGAGGACCTGGCGGAGATGGGCATGCCCACGGCGTTCACCGACGCCGCGGACTTCAGCGGCATGACCGGGAATAGGGAGCTGTTCATAGACAAGGTCATCCACCAGGCGTTCATAGAGGTGAACGAGGAGGGCACCGAGGCGGCGGCCGCGACGGGGGTCTCGATGAGGCTATCCGCGGCGATGCCAGGTGAGGTTTTCCGGGCGGACCACCCCTTCATATTCCTCATACGGGACATGGACACAGGGGTAATACTGTTCATGGGAAGGGTGACCGACCCGAGCTAGTCCCACCTTTTCATGATTTTCTTCTTTCTGCTCCTCTTCCTTATCCCGAAGAACATTGGGTGTTCTCTGACGTCCCTGTACACGGGTCTGGGTATGTTGGATCGGGGGAAGTAGATGTCTCCCTCTGGGTCTGGCGACATGGCCGGGTACCTGGGGCGCTTACTTCTCTTCTTGCGAGGCATCTGGTCTAGGTACAGGCTTGGGTGAATATAATTGTATAATAAATCCGGGAGCCGCATGGGTTCCCCTGAGGCAGGAAATTAGAGCTTGAGGAGCTTCGCCGCGTTTTCTCCGAGGATGAGCTCCTTCTCCCTTGGGCTGATGTCGAGTTCCTTGATGCGGGAGACGGCTTTCTCTATGTCCCCTATCTGGTGGGGGTGATCCGTGCCCAGCATCATCTTCTCCGCGCCGCTGAAGGACAGGGCCGACATCAGCACGTCGTTGTCGTATATTATGGAGTCCATCCAGACCTTTTTCAGGTAGGTGCTGGGCGGCTCCTGGATGTGGACCTTGCACTCGGGGTACGCGTTGAACCCCGTCTCTATGCGGCCCCTCAGGAACGGGAAGACTCCGCCCACGTGGCTGGCCACCAGCTTGAACCGGGGATGCCTCTTCAATGCCCCGCTGAACACCAGCCGCAGGACGGCGAGGGATGTGTCCACGCCGAAGCCCATGATGGGGACGAGCCTGTAGTCGTCCATCCACTTGGCGTTGATGGGCGAGGTGGGGTGTATGTAGAGGGGCACGTCGAGCTTCACCGCCTTGTCGATAACGGGCTTGAACTCCTCGGCGTCGAGGGGCTTGCCGTTGACGTTGCTGAGGAGCATGGCGCCCCTGAGCCCCAGCTCCTCGACCGATCTCTCCAGCTCCTCGACGGAGGCCTCCGGGTCCTGGAGGGGCAGGGTGGCGAGCGCCGTGAACCTGTCGGGGTGGTCGTCGATTATCTCGGCGAACCCGTCGTTGGTGAGCCTGGCGAGTTTGACGCCTCTCTCGGGGGCCTCCCGCTCCACCCCGGGGGTGGTAAGCGTGAGCACCTGCATATCTATGCCGTTCCTGTCCATGTCCCTGAGCCTGTGCTCTATGTCGATGTGGGGTCCGACGACTACGTTGTAGTCGCCGGTGTAATGGATTAGGAGCCTGCCCTGGGGGTCCGTGGAGACCGAGGCGTACCCCTTCTCCCTCTTCAGCTCATCTATGTAGGCGCCGGGGTAGAAGTGGTTATGGAAGTCGATTATCAAGCGTTTCACCTAGACCCACGTTCATTCTGGGTATTAAAAAGAGATCGGCAGGTGGAGCTGCCCACTTTGTCTAGTCCCGGAACTCGGGCATAACCTTCTCGGCGAAGAGCCTCAGGGCGCCGAGGTCGCCTTTGGCCAGGGTGGGTGCCTGCATGACGAACTCGGAGACCCCGAGGTCCCGGTACATGCTTACCCTGTCGATGCACTCTCCGGGGGTCCCTATGAGGTGGTTCATGTACGCCTCCATGGTCAGCTCGTCGGGCTTGTACTCGGCGACCTCCTTCTTGAGCTCAGCCCTGTCCTCCGAGACGTGAAGTATGTCCCCCATGGACAATGTTATCCGCCCTGGGTCCCTGCCCACCTTTTCGCAGTGCCTCCCGAGGAGCTCACGGTACTCGACGTATATCTCCGGGGTGACGTAGACGGCTGGGGGCCAGTTCCAGACGTCCGCGTGTCTAGCCACCACCCTGAGGGTTAGGTCTCGGCCTCTGCCTCCGATGAGTATCGGTGGATACGGTTTCTGGACGGGCTTCGGGTTACATATAGCCTCCTTTATGCTGTAGTACTTGCCTTTGAAGCTGGGACGCTCCTCGGTCCACATCTTCTTGGCTATCTGTACGGACTCCTCGAGCTGCCTTATCCGGATCGACGGCTTGGGGTAGGGGACCCCGTACATGGTGTACTCCTGTTCGTTGTAGCCGGCGCCGATCCCGAAGGTGAGCCTGCCCCCGGATATGTGGTCCAGGGTGGCGGCCATCTTGGCTAGCAGGGCCGGCGGCTGCCTGAACGAGCTGCAGAGCGTGAATGTGCCCAGCCTGATCTTCTCGGTCTCGACGGCGAGGGCGCTGAGAAGGGTCCAGCACTCCAGGTATGGGACGTCGAGGTCGTACTCGTCCCTCTCCGGGTAAGGGGTGTTGGGCCTCGGCACCACGTGGTCCGAAACGTATATGGCGTCGTAGCCCAGCCTCTCGCACTCCAATGCGGCATCCCTCACCATCCCGTAGTCTGTGTGCTGCGCAGGTTTGCCGTGGGGCACAGAAACTCCGAACCTCATCCCCTCCACCCCTCGAACATTGAAGTCATCGAGAATAGGTTGCGTCGTACCGATGATAAGATTATGGTCGAGAATAAGAATGTAAAAAAAATGTGTTCAAGCTCTAAGGGGGTCCCCGCTGCGACCTGTTTCCTCTACCCAGCGGGTCTGCGGGCATCTGGATGTCCTCGCTGAAGCCGGGTGTGGGCATGCTCTCCCTTACCCGGTTGAACTCCATGAGGCGCTCCTGGACCCGAGTCCGAAGACCGTCCATCTCCTCGTAGAGGCGAGTGGCGTTGCCTCCCTGGCTCTCCACCCGCTGGACCCTGTACGCCATCCTCCTCATGTGGGTGCCGAAGGATTTGACGCTGGACTGGACCGCCCTGTCTATGCCCTGTCTCGCCTGCTCCGGGACGCGTGCCCTGAGCCGGGTGAACACCCGTACGTGGTTCATGGCTCGCTCCGCTACCCGCGTCTCGAGGTCGAGGGACTCCGTGGCGTTGACCAGCGCCAGGGTCTTGTTCATCTGGAGCTCGTACCTGTACCTGAGTCTCTCAAGGGTGGCTGCGTCCGTCCTGTTGCTTATGGCCTCGATCTCGGCGAGCCTCTCCTCTGAGAGCCTCAGCCGTTTCTCCGCCTCGCCCAGCCTTCCGCGGGTGAGGCGGGCCAGCGGGACCTCGATGTTTTCCTCTATGAATAGCTCCACGCCGTAGAGGGGGTGCCCCGGCGCGAAGCCTGGGCTGGGCAGCTGGAAGTCCTCTGGCTGTGCTTGGGCCCACGTGAAGGTCATGGACGCCAGCATGAGCGCAGCGAGGATCAGCGCCGAACTCTTGATTCTCGTTCTTTTCATGTTTTCACCTTGGCTCACCAGTATCCACGGCATATATTTAGGAACCCGCTGGAACAATCCGGAAAAGATATTCCAGTTGTTGAGCGAGGCCGTGTGAAAGACGCTGGGATGTGCAACGAGGGCTACTCAAAAAGATTATACTGATACTAAGTGTATCCTTAACCAATGGAGAAGACAGTCACCCTGAGGGACGGGAGGCGCGTCCACATCCGGCCGCTGCACGAGGAGGACGGGGAGGGCCTCCACGGGATGTATCAGTCCATGAGCCCCGACGCCCTCAGGTGGAGCATGGCTCCCTACACCGAGGAGACCATCGATCGCTGGATCGGAAACCTGCCTAACCTGATATCGCTTGTTTCTGTCTATGACGGCGGCATCGTGGGGTACGCATCCGTTCAGAAGTTCACCCACCCCCGCCTCGCGGGGACCGGGGACCTCAACATCTACATCCACCAGGACTACCAGGGCGCGGGCCTGGGCACGGCGCTGATGGTCATGCTCCTCAACGCGGCGAACGAGCACAGCCTCCACAGGATCAACCTGGAGGTGGTGGCCGACAACGAGACCGCGGTGCACCTCTTCAGGAAGTTCGGGTTCAACGTGGAGGGACGCAGGGTTGACGCCTACAAGGCCCAGGACGGGGGGTTATACGACATCCTCCTCATGGGTAAGACCCTGAATAGGCAGCCCTAGACGCGTTCAAGGAGATATACCTGGAGTTCCCCAACTCGGGAACCGGATTTCAAGCTCTAAAGTTTTGATCGGATCCACAGCACCCAATCACGTCATCCATTGTGGGTGCTTCAACATCCAGCGAATATAAGTGAGATGAACAAATCGAATCACGTATTTTGGTTAGAATCAGGCGCGTTAAATATCCCTAGACACCGTATCTCTTCATTGGATTTCCTATGTTCGATCCCTTGGATGTGAGACCCGGCTCAAAGAAGTTCGGCTACGTCACCGTGGTGGACAACCTGGCGGTCACGGTGAAGATGCCCTTCGGCGTAGTTCATGGAGCCGAGCCTGGGTCCACCCTCATGGTCACGGGCGGCCTCTACCCCACCGAGTACTGCGGCGTCGAGGCGGCCAGCAGGCTCTACAGGACGCTGGAGCCGGAGGGGCTCCGGGGCCGCCTCATCTCGGTGCCCGTCGTGAACATGCACAGCTTCCAGTGGAGGACACGGTGGATCAACCTCCGCAGCACCGGCGCCACTCCCTTCGACGGCAAGAACGTCAACAACGTGTTCCCGGGGAACCCGGTGGGCTCCCTCAGCGACAGGATCGCTTATACCCTCTTCCAGGTGCTCAGGCGATGCGACATGCACGTGGACTTCAGGGGCGGCGACCTCCCCGAGAGCCACCTCGTCCACACCATACAGCTCAGGGTAGGCAAACCCATCGACGACAAGACCCTGGAGATGGCCAAGGTCTTCGGCCTCCCCTACGTCCTCCCGGGCACCCCGGAGATCGGTCACACCAGCCCCGGCACCATGATCCACGAGGCCGTGCAGGCCGGCGTCGCCAGCATCATCAGCGAGGCCGGCCTCGGGTACCGCACCCAGCCCCTCGAGGAGTTCATCACCGCCCACGTGGACGGCACCCTCAACCTCCTCAAGCACCACGGCATGATGGACGGAGAGCCGACGAGGCCGGAGAGCCAGCGGTTCCTGGACATGGAGTGGATCGGCGTCACGGCCCCCGAGGCTGGCGTCTTCCACGCGCACGCCGACTACGGCGACATACTATCCATAGGCCAGGTCATCGGCAGGATCACCGACCTCGACGACTCCACGTTAGCCGAGATCAGGAGCCCCATCGACGGCGTGGTCCACACCATGTACCCTCAGCGCCTCGTCTTCCCCGGCGACCGCCTCTACACCCTGCTGCGCGTCGGCGAGCCCACGGGCTGGTAGAACCCTACTTCTCAGCCACGTTTTTCTCCTATCCCCAATGTGCTTCACATGAAAATAGTTTAGAATAACCTTCCATAGACCCAGCGGTATCTATGTCTCGATCCTGAGTTTCTTGATCTCCAGCTTCAACAGGTAAAGGGCGTAGAAGATGAGGCTGCACAGGATCAGCAGCGTACCAAGGGTCAGAAAGGTGAAGGTAATCAACGCCATGGGGACGCTGAAGTAGTTAGTCAGCTGATAATCCCTCACGAAGAGGTACCCCGAGAAAAGGGACGTAAATATGAAGAGGAGTCCAGGGAGCCCTATCATGAGCAGAGGTTTATCCTGCACCAGGAGCTTGAAGGCGACCATTATCAGCTCGAGGCCGTGGGACACCGGGTCTTTCTTGGAGGTGTTCTCCAGGCCCTCGTAGCGTATGGTGGCCGGGACCTCCATCACGCGGAGACCGAACTTCCGGGCCATGGAAAGGCTGCTCGGACTCGACGCCGAACCCTTCCTCGCTCATATCGGTGAACAGCCTCAACGCGTCCTTGTTGAACGCGCGGAAGCCGCTCTGGGTATCCTTGACGCCGTCGTTCGCGGTCTGGTTGAACGCGTTCACGATGGACAGCCCGACTCTGCGGTAGAGCGGCGCATCGGTGGAGGAGCCTTCGACGTACCTTGAGCCTATGACGAGGTCTGCCTCACCTTCGAGTATGGGCGCGACGAGGCGAGGGATGTCTTCTGGGTCATGCTTCCCGTCTGCGTCCATCATGACTATCACGTCGGGGGCTATCCTGTCCGCTAACCGGAAACATGTCTGGAGAGCTCTGCCTTTCCCCATGTTGTATGGGTTCCTGACGACAGTGGCGCCTTTCCTTCTGGCTACCTCGTTGGTCCCGTCTGTTGACCCGTCGTCGCATACGATGACGTGCTCCACGTGTCTGAAGGCCTGGTCTAGTATTGCGCCGATGGTTTTCTCCTCGTTGTACGCTGGGATGCATGCCAGGATGAATGGTTTGAGGCCCTCGTACTCGGAGTGCTGGATCACATCCTCTATGAACTGCTGGGACACGTGGGACGCCTCGTCTCTTGGCGTTCGTGGAACAGTATTCCATATTAGAGTGTGAATGTAGTAACGCGCGACAACTATAACGGTGCGTGCCGCGTTTCCTTGGTTCAGAAAAACGTTGGGGCCCGATTAGCTGTCTGTTTCTTTGAATACCGCGTCTCCTTTTCGGACTCTGTCGTTTACCTTCAGCCCGATGGAGTCTCCGGCGCCCGCCTCCTCGACGGCTTCATGCATTATCTGCATGGATCTGACCAGCTGCGTGAACTCGGTGGTGGCGCCCTTCACCGTTATCTTGTCCCCGACCTTCAACGTCGAAACCAGGTCAACTACTGCTACCCCTATGTTTGTGTAGTAGTGGCTTACATCACCAACTTTCATTAAAGGTTCCGGCATGGATAGAGATTGGTTGAAGGACGTTAAATGGTTTCCGGGATAGAAGTTGTCCCGGGTGTCCGTTTGCTGCGATTATTATGATTCTATATGAAACCGAGTCTTTGCTATGTTGAAAAAAATGCGGGTGAGGGGAGGTTAGTTTACCATACTTTCTTCAGCAGAGTTAACCCGTTTCCACCGATAACTTTGGCTATCTCGGTGTCGCCGTAGCCGTGTTTTATCATCCAGCGGCAGACGTTCTGGAGGCACTCGGCGGGGTTCTCCATGCCCCGGACGTACTTGAGCTTCTTGAGCTGCTCCACGTTCATGTCGATGCCGAGGTACTTGGCTTCCTCGCCTTTCCCGGGGCGTGTGTAGTGGCCGAGGCCCAGCTTGCCGTGCTGCTCCAGGTTGGTGAGGTAGAGGCCCACGTGGTCGCCGAAGTTGGAGTCGGGGCCGCAGCCCACGTGGTCGACGCCGACGAGGTCTATGCAGTACTCGACGTGCTCCATGTAGCTCTCGATGCCATGCAGCGGGTGCTTCTCGGTGACGGTTAGGTTCGGAGCCGCCTCTATCGCCATGACGCCGCCACGCTCGGCAAGCGCCTGGATGACCTCGTCGGGGAACATGCGGGTGGTGGGGGTGAGGGCCCGTGCGCCGGCGTGGCTGACTATTATGGGGTCCTTGCTTAGCTCGATAACCCCTAGCGCCGTCTGGTCGCTGGTGTGGCTGACGTCCACGAGGAAGCCGAGCTTGTTCATGCGCACGAGGGCGTCGTAACCGAAATCGGTGAGTCCACCGTCCAGATGCTCCTTGAGGCCGCTGCCAAGCATGTTGCTCTCGCTGTAGTTGACGCCTATGCTGCGGACTCCGAGGCCGTAGAGGACGTCGAGGCGGTCCACCTCGTTCTCGATGCAGCTTGCTGACTCGATGACGGCCACCCACGCGAGCTTTCCGTCCCGGTGGGCGCGCTCGATGTCGTCGACCCTTTTACAGTGGATCATGAAGTCCTGGTGGGCGATGTCGCAGAGCCTCATGCCTAGGTCGTGCAGGGTGCTGTTCCAGTCCCAGCCGTGTTTAGTGTTGATGAAGCTGCTGCCGTCCTGCATGTTGTCGAAGACGCAGTCGAGGCCGCTGGCTGCGAGGGCCTCGTAGGCGAGGGAGTTGCGGCCCTCCCTGTCGAAGTCCCTGTTCTCCAAGGGGTTCTCGGGGCTGATGTCGGGGTGGGCGTGGAGGTCCATGACGATGCTACTCTCCATGACCTTCTCGAAGCGTTCCTCCTCCGTCTTGCTGAGGGGGACGGGCTCCCACCACTCAGGGATCACGGCTCTGCGGAGCTTGAACTCCCGGAAGTCTCGGCCGGGATCGAGGTACTGGTAGGGTTTGTAGCCGTCGTACTTCTTGTTTCGACCCATAGAAACCGGTGAAGCCTATGTTCGGAGAATTATTTAACAGGATAGGTGGCCTAGTCTTTTTGGTTCGTGTGTGGAGGTTAATCTTATTTCTCTACCGAAGGATATGGAACTGATTCATAATGCTTGACAACCAAGTCGTTGAGAGCATCGAGAGATTCGTTGAGGCCGAACTTGCATGCAGAAAGCACCCTGGCTCCAGTCTATCGGTCATACAAGGCGGGGAGGTGGCGTGGGCCAAGGGTTTCGGCTACGCCGACGTCGACGAAAAAGTGCGTGCCAAGCCAGAGACAGTTTACAGGTGCGCGTCGGTGACCAAGCCCGTCGTCACTGTCGGCCTTCTCCAGCTCATGGAGAAGGGTAAGTTCGATCTGGACGACGAGGTGAACAGCCACTTGGACGTCGAGATCCGGGACGTGAAGGGGGAGGAGCCGACCATCCGGGACCTCCTGACTCACCGCAGCGGCATGCCTACCCGGGTGCCGCCGATATACCTGCTTGACGAGGAGCCCCTGACCATGAGGGGCTACATAGAGTCCGCGGCGCGGGCCGTCAGGCCCCGGGCGGAGCTGTGGGCCTACTGTAACACGGCGTACATGATAGCCGGGTACCTCATAGAGCTATTCTCGGGGATGACCTACGACAGGTACGTCACCGAGAACGTGCTTCAGCCGCTGGAGATGAGCTCAAGCGCCTTCACCCTGACCCCGGAGATCCGTGGCAACCTGGCTCAGGGCTACAAACGCGCGGGGGGCCCGGAGAATCCCCTGATACCCGTCAGCCCCTACATCCTGGGCACCATGCCCGAGGACCCTGCTGGGAGCCTGTACTCCACCGTCCTCGACCTGGCCAACCTCGTCATAATGAACATGGGTGGTGGGAAGTTCAAAGGTAGGCGCATACTCAGGGAAGAGACTGTGAAGGAGATGCATCGGCTCCAAGCCCCCTCCGGTAACTCGAGGAGCGGCATGGGCCTCACCTGGTTCTACAGCATCCACGACGGCCACGTCATGCTGAACCACACAGGTGGGCTGCCTGACTACACCAACAACGTCTGCTTCTACCCCCTGGAGGGAGTGGGGGCGTGCTGGCTCAGCAACCTTCAGGACGGCTCGGGCTGGAGGCCCCCGTCACCCACGGTGCTGAGGATGGTCCTGGGAGAGAAGCACCAATTCGGCGCAGGCTTCCAGATGGTTCCCGAGAACTGGGAAAAGATATGCGGAGTCTACGGCGACGAGACCCGTCAAACCGTGTTGAAGGTGACGAACGGGTACCTGACCATGGACAACGCGGTGCTTCTGGAGAGAATCGACGACACGAGGTACCGGGCCCACGGGCCGTCAAACGACGGGTACGAGGTTACGTTCGGGTACGGCGAGGACGGACAGGCGAAGAGCGTCTGCGTCGGGACGACGGTTCTCCCGAGGTACAAGCCGGAGAAGCCCAAGGTAGACATGGACCTAGACCTGAAAGGCACGTGGAGGGGCGAGTACTACGACTCGTCGGGTTTCCACGTCGTTGAGATCAGCATAGAGGACGAGGCGATAACCACGGTCAAGGGCCCAGACGGAGAGAGCGTCTCACCCAGTGAGTTCGAGGCGAAATCTGGTAAGGTCACGGGTGTGTTCAGTTACCGTATCCCGGAGGAGTACGCCCGCTGGGGGACCAGGGAGTACGCAGACGCCCATTTTGAGCTGTACGGCCACGAAGGCAAGCTGACAGGAACGTTGAGCGTGGGGGCCGCGAAGATGCTCGTAGAGCTGGAGAGGGCCGCCTAGCCCTTTTTTCTATTCTAGAGTTGATTGCAGGGTAATCGTAACGGGCTGAACGAGTGCCCCGTAAGACGGTTCACCTCCCCCCCGTTAACCGGGAACCTAGCTAGGGCTCCCTAGCTGTTAAGGTCGCTTTTCACGATTCCAGCCCACCTGTTGCTCAGCTTCGCCGTGCCCATGATGAGTTTCAGTACCCGCCATGAGACATCCTCTATCATGTACTCGGGCGGGATCGTGACGTGCCTCGCCGGCTCCTTGATTGATAGCTCCACGGCGGCGAGCACCGTCTCCATATCCAGCCCGGTGAGGATTATGGTCCCAGCGTCAAGGGCCTCGGGGCGCTCGGTGGCTTCGCGTAGGTTGACGGCGGGGAATCCCAGGATGGCTGACTCCTCGCTGATGGTGCCGCTGTCGCTTATGGTGCATAACGCGTTCTTCTGCAGGTGGACGTAGTCGTGGTACCCGAAGGGCTTATGGAACCTGATCTTCTCGCTCATCTCGATCCCTCTCAGCGACTCCATCCTCTTCGAGGTCCGGGGGTGGGTGGACACGATGACTGGGCGGCTATACTTTTCAGCGACGCCGTTCAGGATGCCGAGTATCTTCGTCAGGTTCTCCGAGTTGTCCACGTTCTCCTCGCGGTGGGTGCTCAAGAGGAAGTACTCCTTGGGTCTGAGGCCGAGCTCTTCGAGTATCTTGGATTGGTTGATCTGTGCTTCGTAGTGTTTGAGGACCTCATACATCGGTGAGCCTATTAGGTAGATGCGCCGGTGGTGGATGCCCTCCGATAGGAGGTGTCGGCGGGCGTGCTCCGTGTAGACCAGGTTGTAGTCGGCTATATGGTCGATGATGCGGCGATTGATCTCCTCAGGGACGTTCGGGTCGAAGCACCTGTTGCCCGCCTCCATGTGGTAGACGGGAATCTTCATGTGTTTCGCCATGATGGCGGCGAGGCTGCTGTTGGTGTCCCCGAGGATGAGGACGGCGTCGGGGCTCTCCTCTTTCAGCACCTTCTCTGATTTGGTTATGGTCTCACCGATGACGGTGCCGAGGCTCTCGGTGTTGACCTCGAGGAAGTGGTCGGGCCGCCTGATGGCTAGGTCCTTGAAGAAAATCTCGTTGAGCTCGTAGTCGTAGTTCTGCCCGGTGTGCACGATCCTGTGGTCGAGGTGCTCGTCCAGCAGGGCCATGACCCGGCTCAGGCGTATTATCTCGGGCCGTGTACCGAGCACCGTCATTACTTTGAGGCTGCTCTTCACGCCGTGGCCTCCAGGGTTATCGGCTCTTCGTACGACTTGGGCTCGTTCACCGTCTCGTAGAAAGTGTCGGGGTCTTCTGGGTTGTAGAGCTCGCTGGTCCAGAAGAGCATGAGCAGCTCTTCTTCTCCGACGTTGATCAGGTTGTGGGTGTGGAGGACGGGTATGTCGATGTAGGATGGTTTCTCGCCGTTCAGGATATAGTCATTGATGATGCCGGTTCCCACCCTTCTCAGCTGGACGAGGGCCCGGCCCTTGACTACGCTGAACCGCTCCACCTTCCTCCTGTGGTAGTGGTTGCCTCTCTCGACCCCTGGCTTCGTCGTCGAGAGGAAGGCTTGACCCTGGTTGAGGGATCTTATGGCCTCGAAGAGGTAGCCTCGATGGTCTTCTTTCACGGGGTATGGTATCGGGTAGTGGCCGGGTTCGATGTAAGACCTGAAGGTGTTGAATAGTTTGAGGTCGAAGGGGTCCGAGAGGTCTGGGATAACTCTCTCCTCTGTGTACTGCCGCTTGAAGCCTTGGAGCTTTTGCAGGAGGTCGCTCACCTTTATCTCTAGGTTGGGTGGCACCAGCATCTCGTCGGACTCCAGCTCGTACAGTATCACCCGGTGGATCTTCTGGAGCACGTCGTCGATGTAGATGAGGCCGACGGGCTGGTCCGCTTTTATCTCTGGCTCCTGGCCGTGGGTGAGCTGGTGGCAGAACGTGGCGACCACGGAGTTGTAGAAGGGCCTGCAGAAGGGGCCGAAGACGTTGGGGATGATGAGGCCGGTGAACTTGGCGTCGTTCTCGTGGGCCCACCTTGATAGTGTCTGCCTCGCGTGGAGCTTGGATCTGCCGTACGCCGTGTCCCGGGTCTCGTGGGTCGAGGAGGGGTATATCAGGTGGGGCGTGCATCCTGTTCGTTCGAGAGCCGACACGAGCCCCTCGGCTAGCCGTACGTTGGTGTCGTAAACTTCTTCGTCTGGGCCGCGGTTGGCTCCAGCTAGGTGGACCACGACGTCGCAGCCCTGGAGGAACTTGTCGAGCTCGTAGACGTTCTCGAAGAACCTTCTCTGGTAGGGGATCAAGGTCACGTCTTCGTCGGCCTTCAGGTAGCTGTGCAGGTGTGAGCCGATGAAGCCCGACTGGCCCGTGATCCCGACTCTCATGAGCTCACCTCTGTACTGGCTGGCTGATGTCTAGCAGGTGTTCATGGGGTGACGGCGGCTCGTCTCTGAGCTGTTCCTGGACCTGGCTGATTGACAGCAGGAGGGCTATGGTCTCATCGAGGGTGAGCCTGTGGGTGTTGCTGGACGTGTATCCCTCGGCGGGGAGCTCGTCGTACTTGCCAGACGAGAAGAACTCTTCGTAGTCGAGCTTCCGCAGGTTTCTTATCCTGTAGAAGGAGTCGTTGCTCTCGGCCTTCATGAGCTCCTCACGGGTTACTAGGGTCTCGTGCATCTCTCTCCCTCCCTGACGCCGATGGTCTTGACGCCCTTGTCGTGGTTGAAGATGATGGTCATGGCCTCCGCCAAGGTGCCTATGGTGGCGGCTGGGCTCTTCTTGACCAGTATGTCGCCGTTCTCCCCGCGCTCTATGGCGTAGAGCACAAGGTCGATGGCGGTGTCCAGGGGCAGCAGGAACCGGGTCATGTCGGGGTTGGTGACGGTCAGCTGGGTGTCGTTCGTTATCTGGTTGATGAAGAGGGGGAGCACCGAGCCCCTGCTGAACATGACGTTGCCGTACCTGACGCCGCTGTAGACGGTGTCGCCGTTGAGCCTGGCCTTGGCGGTCATGAGCTTCTCCATGAGGGCCTTGGTCATGCCCATGGCGTTTATCGGGTACACAGCCTTGTCGGTGCTGAGGATGATGACCTTCTCGGCGCCCGCTTCCTCGGCGGCGTCCAGGACGTTGTTGGAGCCAAGGATGTTGGTCTTGACGGCCTCCATGGGGAAGAACTCGCAGGTGGGGACCTGCTTGTAGGCGGCAGCGTGGAATACGATGTCCACGCCCTTCATGACCTTCTTGACGGACTCCTTGTCGCGGACGTCCCCTATGATGAACCTGACTCTATCCGTGTTGAGGCGTCTACGCATGTCGTACTGTTTCTTCTCGTCTCGGCTGAAGACTATGATCTCGTTGGAGTGCTGGTCGCCGAGGATCCGCTCGACCATGTTGTTCCCGAAGGAGCCGGTGCCCCCCGTGACGAGTATGGTCTTTTCTTCGAGTAGGTCGTCTCTGGTCTTGTATGTATGCACCTTCGTGGCCCCTAGAGGTATCTTGGGGTTTCGTGGAACAGTATTCCATATTAGATTGTGAGTGTAGTCACGCGCGACAGCCATCGCCCGGCGGAATGATAGGTGTTTTAAACCAAATAGCAGAGTTTATGGGGATACATTATGATAACATCGTTCATCGGTCAGGAAGGAGGCGGAGGCTTCGACTTCATCTGGTTGCTTCTACCTCTAATATGCTGTTTGATGGCCAGGGGGCAACAGGGCGAGAAACCACAGGAAACCGGTAAAGAGTCCGATTCCTTCTATACCACCCAAGGCATCCAAGAATCCTTTGAGAACATAGAGAAAGAGATCAACAAGTGGAGACAGGAAGCCCTGGAAAAGAAAGACGAGCCAGAAGGCTTCACCGCCAGAATAGGGAACCTCCTCAGAAGAGGGCCACCCCCCGAGAGGTTTGTTGAGAAAGAGAATAATCCACCACGCCTGATTAGCCTGGCCGACACAAGTGGCTCCATCTACTTCGAGTTTACAGAGGTGGAAGGCGGAGGGACCGTGGTGAAGGCCACATATGGCTCCGTCCTAAAGGAAAGAATAGCGAAGCTGAAGACGGGGCTCCCGTTGAAGGTTCCGGCTACCCCTATAGGGCTTAACTGCCCTTCATGCGGTAAACCGGTGCTGCGGGAGTTCAACCTGTGCCCTTACTGTGGGTCCGAGCTGATAAAGGAGTAGAATCTAGGTGGAGTGCTGGAGGCTGCTGGCCCACAACCACTGGTTTACCATGAACTTGTATGGGTATAGGGTTAGGCTGTGTGCACGCTGCTCCGGTTATCTACTCGGCTTCATCGCTCCACATCTTGTCTATAACTACTTCAGGGTTGACCTTCTAGGGTCTATGGACCCTGACACCCAGCTGCTAGCCTGCGTTCTTTTTGCTCTCCCATATGCCTTGGACTGGGTTACCCAGTCCTGGGGGATTAGGGAGAGCAGTAACTGGTTAAGGCTGGCCACGGGCATCCTCCTGGGTGTGGATATTTTCATTTTCTCGAGGGGAGGCAGCCTCCATACTAGGAGGCTCATCTTCATCGGCGTAGCTCTTATCGTGGCCTTAATAGGGTACCTCGGCAAGCTTAAGAGACCCCGTCAGCTGAGTGCGCGGGGAGTTGGATCACCCAAACCTTTCTGCGAAGATGCATGCTGCTAACAAGTGACAGGTGAGGGCTAAGGGGGAGGGCCGAGTTATTTGAAGATGCCTGAGTTCTTGATCATCTCAGCTATGTAGGGGTGTAGGCCGCCCTCAATCTGGTTGATCCATTTATAGTCGCGGTGCTGTTCGTCTAGTTTCACCTGGTCTGAGTCTACCTCGACTTTAAAGTAGGTGGTCACGGTGTGTGCCTCGGGCCATATGTGGGACATGGTAGATATCTGGGTGATGTTTATAGGCTGTAATCCTGTTTCCGTGGATAATACGCGTTTCACGGCTTCCGTGAGTGACTCGTTCCTATGGATTCTTCCTCCGGGGGTGAACCAGAGGTCTTTTCCGGGTTCGTTGTTCCTAAGCATCAATAGTAGGCGGTTCTTGTATGTGACGAGTAGGTCTATGCATGGTATGGGCATGGATTTCTTTATCTTGTCGAATAGCTCGGTCTCTATTCTCATCTGGTGTTCCCTTTTAGTTGGTAACCGGTATTTTAATCTCTTGCCTTTGGGAGGGTTTGTTTTTTTCTGTTGTGTGCTGGGTTTCTGTGTCGTGCTCTGTTGTTTGTCGCTGTGGTTGTTTCTTGTGGTTTTTTGTGTTGATCTTCCGGTTTTGGTTTTGGATGGCTTGTGCTGTGTGTATGGATCGGGCTGCGGTTGGCAGGGTACATGCTATGAGCGTTTTTACCAATATTCTGGGAGTGGTTCCTAGTTATTTGGTGTTTTAGTTGTTTGTGGCGGTTTTGTCTTGGTTCTTCGGCCGTCTATACGTTACGTGAGTCGACGACTTGGCGTTTCCCTTGTAGTTGGTTACTTACTATAAGCGTTTTTTCGGGTACGCGGCGGCGCCGTGGATCGACGACTCGGTGTTTCCCTTATAATTGGTTACTTATTATAAGCGTTTTTTCCGGTAACCGATATGGCGGTTAAACGTTTGAAACGGGTTTTTACCGATATATCCGCGCGATGGCTGGTGTTCTGATCTTTTCCTTGTGGTGGGTTGCTTAGGCGTTTATTGGGGGCGCCTGTTTAGTTGGTTTTTGCTGTTTTTATCTAGTTTTATACTGGTTCGCTTGAGGGGTTCCTAGTTACTGGGGATTATGAGTTTGAGGCAGCTTGTTGGGGATTTGTGGACAGGTTTCTAGGTCTACATGGTTTGTTAATGTAGGACGAGGGAAAGGGGGCTGGATGCAGTTGACTATCTATGAAGCAAAAGAAAAAGATAGGATTCGAGTTGAATAGTTAAGAACGTGCAACTGGAAAATTATTTATTAAAAAAATAAATTTAATTTTAGTTAAGGTTAGATGTTTTGTGTCGGATGTTCAACGGGACAGCTCCTCTGGGAAACGCTTTGAGCAATCACTTTTATCTAAAAATACGTGAACTTATCACTTGGTGAGCGATGGCGAGTCTAACGGGTATCAAAACCAGAGTTTCTGGGACACGCCTCATCTTGATTACATTACTTTTTGTTTCTCTGACTTCGTTTAGATTGCCGGCTTCAGCCACGGTTGGCGACGAGGAACACGCCTACGTGTTCTTCCAGGAAGACTTCGAAGATGGAGAGGCAGAAGACTGGCTGATAAATATCCCTCCCGAGGCCCCTCCGGGAAGCGGTTGGGCAGTGGAGCTGGAAGAGGGCAGCTATGTGCTGAGCGAGAGTGGCCAAGTATGGGCTGAGGCGGGAGACTTCACGTGGACAAACTACACCTATGAGGTCAAAGTCAAGTTACTCACCCCTCAGGGGGGGCAGATCAACTTTCGTATGAGTGGCCCGGCAGGCAGATACCTGCTCGGCTTTCATAGTGGTGGTTTATATCTGCGTAAAGAATACCCTTCGTGGACATTTTATGACTTAAAGGATACAGAAATATTTCTCAATCTGATTAAGTGGTACACCTTTACGATAGTTTGTGTCGGAAACAGCATCGAGGTCTATGTCGATGACATTCTGAAACTCAACTACGTGGACGAGAAAGACCCTCTTCTCTCCGGCAGAATCGGGTTTGAAAGCGGTCCGGAATCGCACATCCATTACGACGATGTCAAGGTTTACACCACTCATCGCCTTTATGTCGCCCATCTGATCAAAGAGGCTCAAGATGAGATCAACGCGGCGAGGAGGGTCGACGCCGATACCAGCGAGGCTGAGCAGAGGCTGGCTGAGGCAAGGGTTGCCTTCGAGGAAGGAAGCCTCTCCTCGGCCGAGTCCCTTGCTAAGGAGGCTTTGAACCTGGCTGAGTATGCGCCTGTGGGACCCGTATCTGTGGAAGCACTCTCGAAGTATTTTGCTGAATATGACCAGCGCACCGTCGAGGTTTCGGGGACGATAAGGGACATAAGGTATGAGGAGGGCGTCTATAGATTCGTCGTCGAGGACAGCACAGGCGTCGTCTCCACCACTTACAGAGGAACCCTTGGAGAGATCAAAACAGAGGACAAGGTAATCGTCGTCGGTATATTCGACGCCCCCACCACGACGGTGATTGCGGAGAGCGTTGAGAAGATGGAGGCGCCTGCCGAGGGATTATACACCTTCCTCATCTTCAAGGACGACTTCGAGGACGGAGACTTCAACGGCTGGAGGACAAGTGTAGATCCAGAGATCGAGGGCTCGGCATGGAAAGTGGAGAGAGAGGGCGACAACTACATTCTGAGTGGCGAAGGACACGGCGGGAGCGAGGCAGGGGACCCTGAATGGACCGACTACATCTTCGAGTTCAAGATCAAGCTGATCAAAGGTATGGTTCAAATCAACTTTCGTATGACCATGAAACCTGAAGCGCCAGACAGGTATATCCTCCGACTGTCCAGGGTCCATGTGAGCAGTTTTGCCAAGGGAGAAATGTATCTTAACGAACAACGTATCGCCGAACTTGAATATATGAGCATAGATTTTGATCCAGATAAGTGGTATACAGTAAAGATCGTATGCTTCAGAAATAACATCAAGATGTATCTAGATGATGTTTTGAAGCTCGACTACACGGATGAGGACAGCCCGTTCCTCTCCGGCTTATTAGAATTAGAACCTGTTTGTTATGAAGATAATAAGCCCTCCCACATCCACTTCGACGATGTCAAGGTATCCAAGATAGTCACCACAAGCGACATCGACGACCTGATCACATATGCTCAATCCGAGATCGATAAGGCGAGGGAGATCAGCGCCGACGTGAGCGCATCCGAGCTGAAACTGGAGCAGGCCAAGCAAGCCCTGGTCCAAGAGGATTATCAGATCGTACAATACCTCGTCGACGAGGCCGTATGGATGGCGAAAAGCGCGAGCGTCGGCCAGATCTCCATAAAAGATCTGAGGGCGTTGGCGACCAAGATCAGTGGCCATACAGTGACGATAACTGGGACCGTCAAGGATCTAGAGGCCCGTTATGGTGTAGGGTACGAGTTTACAATGGATGATGGGACAGGTGGAATACATGTCACTTATCAAGGAGCACTGGTGGACGTTGGAAACGAATATAAAGTGAAGGTGACCGGCATCTTCGATGCTCCCAGCGTAACGGTGACCGCGTCCAGGATAGAGAAGATCTCAGGCCCGGCTGGGGTAACGTGGTCCATCGAGATAATAGGGACGTTGCTCACCGTCTGTGGGGCAATCGTAGGGGTGGGTGGATGGCTTATCAGATCTCGAAGCACTAGGAGGAGGAAGAAGATACTGTTCGATAAGCTGATCGGTGATGTTGACGAGGTCTACACCCGCTTCAAGATGAATGCACGTAGATGCGAGGCTGAGCTCTTCAAATTCAAGGGCCAGATGCTAGACGAGTTCAAGCAGGGCATGATCGACGAGGAGAACTATAATGTGCTAGAGAAGAGGGTGAACGGCTACATAGAGGAGATCAAGGACGAGATCACGCGTAAAGAGTCAGATAAAGACAAGGGAGACACGGAGAAGGATCTAGATCAGTAGAGGCCACGGCCACGTCGTCTGCGGCAGCCCAACCGCGTTAAAACTCGGTCTCTTCCACCCAACTGGACAGCCTCATGACCAAGAAGCCTGAAACGGAGGAGCCGCCGAACGCCAACGCCAGACACAGCACGTCTGAGGAGAAAATGCTCGTTTCGAAGGCCGGGTTATACGCCCAGAGGTTGACCAAAAACAACGCGAACCCGGCGAAAAAGAAGACATAATCAAAGTAGTTCTCCTCGACTACCTTTTGCCTGTACCTGTAGACCGTGGCCCCGAGCACCTGTTGATCCGTCATATAGGATCCTATACCCTCCATTTTCGCCACGGAGCAGACCCCCATCACGCCCCCTATGAAGGCGCCGACGACACTCAGCATCCTCCACCCAAGAAGCATGTGTTCAACCAGCGTCCCTGCACAGAATCCCGCGGCCGATGTAACAGACCCGCCTATTATTGCTGATCCCAGGATCACGGCTACGCCCAGCACTATGTCGATCATAGACATTCTCCCTCGATGTCGATCTGGATGAGAATAGATCTACACTATTAGCTATCTCGGGATAAACCTAAATGTTTTTGCGAATTCCATCTTTTGCCCGCTTATGCTCCTGGTCTTCGGGTTGAGGCTCGAGGTTTGTTAAGTTGTTTCCCTTTTACGCTACTTCTCTTGCTGGGTGTTGATGAGTTCAGGGTTTTACTTGTTGCGCTTCTTAGGATTTACCTAACTTAGATGTTGTAGTTGGGGTTCACGGGAGCCGTCCAGTTTTTGTCTTGGGGTTGGCTGTAATCTGTCCAGCTTGGATCTGGTTCGTAGGATTGGCCGAGCTGGTCTCTGGGTGAGGCTCTTCCTCTCCACCTGCGTTGTGGCTTGTGGATCACCTGGAGTATGATGTGGGTGTCTTCTGTTAGTTGGAGGATGTTTTTTCTGATCTGTGTGAACAGGTTCTTTGACGATTACCCGGTCGGGTTCATAGTCGACATCCTGACAGATCTAGGCAGAAACGATGTGGTAAACGCCTTGCTGGTGGAAGCGAACAAGTACTTCGACGATGAAGGCGTCAACATTGTTAACGCCCTGGCTGTGAAGGGGAGCGCCATCGAGAAAGCCCTAGGAGTGAACGGGTATCTTGATAGCATGGTTAGGCTTGAGGTGTTTCTCAGACCGATCATCGGTGGGGAGGCGTCAGAGATGGCCGGCTATGGCTCAGACAGGATGCTTTTCACTTGGGGGGACCATGATAGCCTCCCGTTAAACGCCTTTAAACAGGCCTAGTCTGCATTGCCAGATGTTACGAGTTTTATTATTGTTGTGGACTGGGTTAATGTTCATCGTTCTCACGTAGGATACGAATTTATGTATATTACATGGAACATTATCTTAGGCAATGGATATTGACGTCAGGGAATATCGGCCTGGGGACGAGGGAGGCCTCGTTGAGCTCCTTGACCTCGTCTTCGGTGGCTGGCCTCACCTCGACGTCAGCTGCTCTCCCCTGGAGTACTGGAGATGGAAGTTTGAGGGGCGGGAGGGCTTCGGGAAGTTTATCGCGGTGACGGAGACGAGGGACGGGGAGCTGGTGGGCTGCCTACACCTGATACCTGTCGAGTTCAAGGGCGTTTTCGGAGTCGACCGGTGCGCCATACGCGTGGATTACGCGGTTCACCCCGATTATAGGGGGCAGGGCATATCCAAGACGCTCTCAAAGAAGGTTAACAGGGTTCTCTTCGAGGCTGGCTACAGGTTCTCGTACTCGATGACGAGCAACCCCCGGATTCTCAGTAGGCTCATTAAAGACAACCTGTGCTTCAACGGGAGGATCTTGAACTATGTCCGGGTATTGGATGTCGACAGGCAGCTGGACGCCATGCCCATGGACAAGGGTTGGATGATGAAGACGGGGTATAAGGTCCTCAAGGGGCTCAACAGGGTCAGGAACTCCCTGAGGCCCCGGATGAGTCTGGGGGATGTCTCTGTCGTTGAGGACGACTGGTTCGGCGTGGAGACCGAGGCGCTGTGGGAGCGTGTTTCGCCGCACTATGGTTTCATGCTTAAGAGGGATCCTGGTTACCTGAGCTGGAGGTACTGTGATCCCAGGATCGGTGGATTCCAGATTAGGAAGGCTTACGAAGGCGATGAAGTCCTCGGCTACTGCGTGTTCAGGGCTAACAGGTTCAGGGAGGAGTACCCGGTGGGGTATGTGCTGGATCTCGTGGCGGTGCCTGGTAGGGTGGATGTCGCATGCTCGCTGATTGGGGAGGCGGTGAGGTACTTCGATGACGCTGGTGTCAACGTGGTGAATGTCATGGTCATGGAGGGGGCGTGGTTCATCGACGCGCTGAGGCTCCACGGCTTCATTAACAGTAGGGTGCGTTTAAACGTGTACCTGGATCCCTTCGGTGAGGCGGATCGGGTGAGGGAGCTGATAAGTGTCGAGCCTAAGAGGGTTCTCGTCTCGTGGGGCGACCACGACGCGATGCCTGTACAGGCGCCTGAGGTTTTTTGATGGCCTTCACGGCGTTCAGTTGTCTCTCTATCTCCCGTATCTTCGCCTTTAGCTGGGAGAGGTCGAGCTCCGTGTTCTCTCTCATCGTGGAGCCACTGGCTCTGAGCGTGCGATCTTGTACGCCATCTCGAGGGCGAGCGGGCTCATTATCTGTACTGATACCCCTCCTCGCCTCCATTAGGTTTGAGAGTGTTGTCTTATGCTTGCGAGGAGGCCCGGAAAGGAGAAAATGGTAACACCGACGTCAATTTTTCTAGGGGTAAAAGAGGAATGGTATAGGTCGTATGTATGAGTTATTTGTAGATAGATTTTCTTGGGCCTACGTCTAGGAAGACGACCAGATGACGAGAATCATCTATTATGTAGATTATTCTGTACTCGCCTATTCTCCATCGCCAATAACCTTGGAGTTCGCCTCTCAGTTTAACGCCATACGACGGATTGGCGATTATCTCATCTATGGCTCTCAGGGTCCTCTCTTTTACCTCATTGGGCTGTTTCCTGAGTTCCCTTAAAAACCTCTTTGTGAGAGCGGGTCTATAATCCATCGGACTCTCACTCTATAGTTTCTTCCTGATGTCGTCGCTGTTATATGATGTAATATACTCTCCTTTTTTGTACTCCTCTTCAGCTATTTTTATTCTCTCCAGCCCCTCTCTGTTCGCCAACTCTTCTAGCGTTGCTAGAACCTCTTCGACCCTAACCAGTCCTTCTTGAAGCTCCTTTAGAAGAACCGTGGGGATGTTTATGTACTCTGTCAACCTCGGCGTCCATCATCCCTTCCTTTATGTACCTTATTTAATGTTTTTACTTCTGCCGCGAAGGATAGTGGTCTTGGGCGGCTGCTTGGAGGCGTTGCCTGGTGGTGTTGTGGGGGTCGTTGGCTGTTTGGAGGTCGTGTTGATGGGGGTGGCGAGGAATATGGTGTCTGGTTGTTGCCGTGGGTGTGTATTCCGTGAATTTTTTTTCTGTGGCTCTGGGTGTTCGGGGTTTTTTGTGTGGTGTGCCGTGGCGTCGTTGGTTGTGGTGGGCGGGGGGTCTGGGGCTAGGCGGTTGCCACGGGCTTGTTTCTGCGGCTCGCGGCGGCGGCTCTGAGGGCGAGGCAGAGGGCCCAGAACCTGTCGTCGTGGGTGCCTTGGGGGTGGCTGTAGTGGATTCGGCCTGTCTTGGTGAGCTGGTGGGTGGGGGTGTTGAGCTCGGCGAGGAGGTCGGGGTCGTAGGGGATGTGGAGGAGCGGTGTGAGTGTCTGGGGGTTTCCCTCTGGGCTCCTGCAGCCGTCTGGGCAGTGTGGTCTCCACGCGCCGGTGAGGGTCTCGACGTATCCTCTCCAGCCGCACCGGGGGCAGGTGGCTGTGCGCATGGTCTCCCGGAGCTGGGTGGCCATGCTCTCCTTGGTGCCCTCGGTGAAGACGACGCCTTCCAGGTTGCGTACCCCGGTGCGCCTCATGTCCTCGACTATGTAGTCGCCTACGCCTCATGAAGAATGATATTCATGTTGTCTCTCCGTGATTACCATGCATCCAATATTCACATCATAAGGTGATATATTTATACAATTTTTATAGACATCACTGTACTATATACATAATATTATCACCATTTTATAACTATCATCAATATGCTACAACTTGTTTGAAAATTAGTTAAAGTAATCTCCAAAACGGGAGTATTTCATCAACACAGGTCACCGACCCCACAACGACTCACCATATGAAAAAGTTTGAAGTTATAGACAAAATAAAATTTTGTTTTGTCGATAATTACAAAATTTTTATATTAGTTGTTGTTCTGGGTTAAGGTATGAAAGAAGCAGAGGTCCAGAGATACGTCAGCGAAAACATAGAGAATGTGTTTCCAGGGATGAGTCTAATCGGCACAGAAGAACTTCTGCTAGAAAGATACAGGGCTGACCTCCACCTCAGAGACGACGAAGGGGTCGACGTCTTCATAGAGATAGTTTCAGGAAAGATAACCGAGAGGAAGGCCGGCCAGATACTGAACTATTACTCCATCCTAGCTAACCTAGATCCCCCGCTGAAGGAATTCAGGTTCATAGTGCTCGGGGAGGACATCACCGAAAACGCCAAGAACATTTTGGAAAATTTCGGCGTAGAGGTGATGCTGCTGAGAGGCCTCTCCATCGACGACCAGAAGGTCAGGAGACACCTCCGCCGGAAGGACTTGGAGAACGTCTTGACGGCCGTCGAGTCTGATCTACTATCACACATCAAAGCAAGCAAATGTAGCCCCGTTGACTCAAAGAAGGTCCAAGATTACCTTAACGTCGAAGCCGGATACGCCAGCAAGATCCTGGAGAGGCTGGGCCAGAAGGGTTACCTGGAGAGGATTATCCGCGGGAAGTATCTGTTCATTCCGCTGGAGTACGGCTATGAGGAGAGGCACCCGCCCATGAACTCGTTGGTGGTTGGAAGCGTGTTGACTGCGCCATACTACTACGGTTACCAGACGGCTAACAACATCCATGGGTTCACCTCGCAGTTCTCTCCTAAAACCTACATATGCACGGTGAAGCCTAGGAGGAGCTTTAGGTGGAGGAACACAAGCTACAAGTTCGTGACACTTGTCGATGACAAGTTCTTCGGCTTCACGAAGGCTGAGATGGACGGGTGTAAGATATACGTGGCGGAGCCGGAGAAGGCAGTCCTAGACTCCCTTGACAAGCCTGATTACTGTGGCGGGGTGTCACAGGCGGTCTATGTCGTGTCTAACGCCCTCAGCTCCGGTGTTGACGGGGATAAACTATTGTCGTACGCAGGCAGGATGGGTTCTAACTCTGTTCTCCAGAGGCTAGGATACGTGGTTGAGCTGCTCTCAGGGCGGGGTTTGATAAAGGTAGGAGAAGATTTCTTGGGTTCCATTACGGGGTTGATCCCGGAAGGCGCTTCATACACGTATCTCGGCCCCGTGGGGACTCATGGCCGTAAGGGGCCGGTTGAAGGCAGGTGGAAGATCATAATGAACGTGGATGAGGCCACGGCGCTGAGTGAACTAGAGGTCAAGTGACTGAGTTGATCGATGTAAGGTTCGTTGATCACTACGCGTCGGCAGCTGGAGTGGATAGGTGAGTAGCAGAGAGGGACGTCGTTTTGACCTACGTCCTCAAGATGATGAAGGAGGACGGCATCATGGGGGACCTAGCCTTCAAGGGAGGCACGTGTATAAGGAAGGTCTACCTGGGCGGGGTGGGCAGGTTCTCGGAGGACCTTGACTTCACGTTGATCGGGTATGATCTCGCCGGATTAGAGCGACGGTTCTCATCCTTCATCGAGGAGGCACGAGGCTACGGATTCACCCTTTCGTTTGACAACGTCAGAAAAAGCTGGGGAGGCTCCTTCGCCTGCGATGTCCACTACAGCCATGAGTGGAACCGCGGGGATTTCAAGTTCGAGGTGAGCCTGAGGGAGGACCCCGTGCTAGAGGTTTTGGACCGGGGTATCAAGGACGAGCTGTACAAGTACGCCGAGTTTGAGCCCTTCGATGTCCCCTGCATGCAGCTGGAGGAGGTCTTGGCGGAGAAGATCAGGGCCGCCTACCAGAGAGCGACGGCGAGAGACGTATGGGACCTGTACCAGTACGCAACCCGCCCTTATGACCGGGATATGGTGAAGAGGCTGGCCGTGATAAAGTTCTGGAACGACAAATCAGACTATGATCCAACGAAACTGCTGGATAAGATCAGTGCCATGAAGATAGATTTCAGCGAGGTCGGGTATCTACTTAAGAACCGGGAGTATCCTAGGGAGAGGGAGATCAAGTCTAAGATTCTAAGTAGTTACAGTTACTTGGGTGAACTGGATGGGGATTTAATCAAGATTCTCGAGGATACTCGGAAACACAGGGATAGCGTCCTCGTGAGGAAGACCTGCGAAGAGTTAAGGATGCAAGGTGAACGCGTAGATCCCTGATTATGTCTGCCTTCAGGCTGTCTTGCTTCGATCTGGCTCGCAGGATCGCTCGACCTAGCTGGTCTCCGGGGGAGACTTTTCCTCTTCATATACGTTATAGCTTGATCACCTGGGAGTTAGGTGGAGGATGTTTTTCCTGATCAATGTTTTTATCTGATGTGTGGTTAAAAGTCTGAATAAAGGTTTATCTATCCGCTAATTAATATATTTTCTGGTGATGCGGAGTGAGTCTGAGTGTGGAGACCCGTATCGGAAAAAAACACACCATCTACCTGCCCAAAGCCGTGGTCGAGGCCACCGGCCTAAAGGAAGGTGAAAAGGTCCTGCTGAGGGTGATGAATAAGACGTTGGTTGTGGAGCCCTTGATGGACCCGCTTGAGCTTGCGTTGTCCGGTGAAAAGTATTCGACGATAGATCCAGAGCAGATCGAGGCGATCAGCGTTGGGGAGCAGGAAACCCGGGTTAAAGGTTCTTCTTGACACCTCCTTCCTGCTTCCATCGCTGGGGATAGATGTTGGTCGAGAGGTCGCTAAGGGTCTCGGGAGTCTGGCTGAGGCGGAGGCCGAGATATACTACTCCCGGTTCAGCGTGCTCGAATCGTTGTGGGTGGTGGCTTGGTTATTGAAAAACGGGGCGTTCGACGGGGATAGGTTCAGCCTCGGACTCAGGAGCATCACCGACGGTGGCAGGTACAGGTTGTTGGAGGAGGGCGCCCATGCCTATAGCGAGGGGCTGAGGCTCTACAGGCTTGGTCATAGGGATATGATCGATAACATTCTGTACGCGTCTTCGGTCAGCCACGGCCTCAGGTTTCTGACGCTGGACAAGGAGCTAGAAGAGTTCATAGAAGACATGGGGCTCAAGGATAACCTCATGTTTCCTTGAGGCCGTCCATGTTGGAGACAGTGGCGAGGAATGTAGTGGGGTCTGTTTTGAGGGGAGCGTCTGGATGGAGGTTATGATGAAGGCATGAGTTCAGGGGTTCTGCGTGTGTTTCCATGGTTTGGGCGCGCGCTCTTCAGGCGGCGATGGCTTGCAGTAGCCTTCGCCCTTTCTCGGTGATCTTGTAGGTGCCTCTGCCGGGTCTCTCGACGTAGCTCTCTGTGAGCAGCCACTGGATGGTTGACTGTGTCACCCAGGGTGTGGAGTCCCTCAGGACGGCTCTCACGAGGGGCGTGTACTGGGTGGGGCGTTTCTCTATGCAGAGGAGGATGGCTTTGATGGTCTTCACCCGTTCCTTGAACCGTTTCATGGCCTTTCCTCGTACCTGCGCTCCTCGTCCACGTGCTGATATGTTGATGCGGCCACCGTGGGGGGCGCGTATAGCCTGAGCAGCGCGGCGATCTCTCGGCTCCACGTTGCTTGGATGTCGCCGGCGGTCTCCTTGTACTCTCCCACCGCCACCGAGTCTGGCTGGCGCTGCTTTATGGTCCTCGCGGTGGATAGGATGCTCAGCTTCTTGACGGCCTTGTCTGAGGCGTCCCGGGGTCCGAGGCGTCTGTCGATCTCGGCGTCGCTGAGCTCGATGATGTTCTCTATCTCCGCGTCGGTTAGGCTCGTGTGGATGACGGTCCTCACTTCTGTGGCTGTGCAGTACATGTCTTCACCGTGGCTGGGGGGTATCGCGCCTTCAAATGGCGCGGGGATTCGTTGCTTAGTGGGGCGCCGCCCCCCGTGCGGCGTCTACGTGCATATCTTGTCTATGGCGTCGTCGATGACCAGCTTGGGCTCCAGGTACTGGCGGATGACGTAGGCGTCGTAGCCTGCCTTCTCGTCGCGGTACTGGGCGGCCTCGGTGGGTCCTTCCCCCAGTACGAGGGCGGGTGCCTCGCTGTCGCCGATGAGGGGGCCTTTGCTGGCGGTGGGTGTCTGGGTCAGGGCGTAGTCCGTGTAGACCTTGATGGTGGGGTAGCCGGGTAGGGTGAACTGGCCTCCGTCGCGGCCCAGCTCGGCTATGCCTGCGTGGGCTAGGTCGCACACGTATGTGTTGGTGACGAACTTGCCCCAGATGGCTGGGTGCATGGCCATGAAGTCGGGCTCGTAGCCCTCGCCCTCTATGTACTCGACGCTGGCGCGTATCGCCTCGAAGGGGTTGGTGTCGCTGTCGGGCGGCGTGGTCATGGCTCCCCAGTCGCTGTACGCTGTCCCGCTCACCTTCTCGGTGCAGGCCTCGGCTGTCTCCTTGATCTGCTTGTTCTCCATGCGGGCCAGGTCCTTGGCCGCGTCCTCAACGTTGAGGGATAGGACGTCGTGGGCGGCCTTCTTGGCCGCCTCGTCGCTCACCACTATGTGGACCACGTTCTTCCAGAGGTCGAAGCTGACGGCGGTGTAGCTCTCGGCGGCTATCTCGGCCTCGTCGAGGGGCAGCCCCGAGGTGTCGGCTTTGAGGATGACGTATGGCGCCCAGAGGGTCCGGGCTATCTCGGGGAGGTTCTCGCGTAGGATGAGGTGCCGCGCCTCCAGCACGGCCCTCAGGGGCTCCAAGTCGCTGAGTCCTTGGCGGTCGCTCTCTAGTTCGAGGTTGGTGAAGTAGAGCACGTCCTCTGGCCTGTAGAACGCCTTCTGTCCCCGGTACGTGTACCCTGTGTGGCTCCAGTTCTCGTCGATGTCGGGCTTGATCCTGGTGCTCTGGAGGCTTAGGAGCCGCGTCGGGTAGCCTTCCCCGTCTCGTACTATCTCGAAGGCCGCATTGCCGTATACGCTGCGTTTGATCTGGGCGACGAAGAGGGCGTTGTCTAGGTTCAGGCGCTTGTTTATCTCGTCGATCTTCTCCTTGACTAGGGGCTCCTCCGGGGGCTCCTGTAGGGTCTGGAAGCCGCCCTGGGTGGCGAAGACGGCGTTGGTGGTTATGGTTTTCCGAGCCAGCTCGTCCTGCCTGAACCAGCGGTAGTCGGGGTCCATGCCCTCGTAGTAGGTGCCGGGTGTGTGGGTGGTGTAGATGTTCTTGGCCTTGGGTGGCTGCGTCGCGGTCAGGCTTCGCATGGCGCGTCTGAGCCGGGTTCCTAGCTTCAACTCTGTGCTTCCTTGGGGCTTCTCTTGGCGAGGCTCAGGGTCTTGACGCCGGGTCTCCGTGGGTCGTGTCTGGGTTTCTCCGGTGCCTTCGCGATGGGCGTGTTGTTTTGCATCGCTGAACCTCACAGTCAATATGATTGGAGGAAGGTGATGCTAATAAATGTGGTTGAGATTAGTAAGAGACATATGATTTATAATAAGCGTAGGATTATTATCACTAGTATTTTATCGCGTTATCTTATATGTTTTAATTGAACAGTTTGGTGCTTACATTATAATCGCATGGGTCCACATGGAAAACCTTGTTCTGAATTTGGGTTCAGCTGATTCTAGGCGCCAGGCCGTCGAAGTCTGTGTCGAAACTCGCTAGGTACTCTATGCCGTGTGCCTTGAGTTCTAGGTTTGCCTTTCACGGGTTACTCTATGTAGAGATTTCCAGTTCGTCCAGTATTTTACGATATAAGGTTGAGCTTATTCTGAACCCGACCTTCACGAGATCATCTATTATCTGGAGTGCTTCCTTTTTTGTTATCGAGCCTTGCCTGAAGGCTTGAATCACGGTGCCGCAGGTGCCGATGGGCTTGATGTTCAATATTCTTGATACCCGTCTCGCCTCTCTGTCGTCGGCGATGAAGTAGGCGGCGTCTAGCTGTTTACAGAGCTTGAGGGCCTCCCTTTCCCCGGAGCCCAGTCTGGTGTTGTTGTCTAGGAAGCGGAACTCGGCGTCCACCTCAGGCTCTAAACTCTCTTTGATGACCCATGTCCCGACCGCCTTCTCTATTATGGAGGCGTCAGACATGTTGAGCGCCTTTCCCTGCGTCACGGCTTCGTCGTAGACGGCGTCGGGGACGTAGATTTTCTGGAAGACGTCTCTGATGATGTCTAGTCTGCCGATCTTTGCCAGGTAGATGAGGGGCGTTGAGTCTGAGACGGCAGCCCTGGGTGGACTAGTCATCCTCGAATGCCTTCAAGTCCTCTTCCAGGTCCTCGATCTCGTATTGGGGCTGTATCTTTCTCTTTGCCAGTACGTCGATCATCTCCCAGACCGTGAGCCCCGCGGTCTCCGCCGCCTTTGGAAGCGTGGCCCCCCCTTCTACGTATGACTCTATGGCTTTCTGGAGCTTCCATTCCCGTATGTAGTGATCCAGCGCCCTGTCCAGGACGGTTGACTTGTCCACCTTTTCCTCTCTCGCTATCTCCTCTATCTGGCTCACCCTCTCCCGGGGGAGCCGGGCTGACACGACCTCCTTGGCCACCAACATCACTCCGTATACGTTGTAATACGGAGTATACGTATTTAAGCCGTTCCTCGTGACAGGCCTATCGCCTAACCTCACAGCGAATATGATTAGAGAGTGGTGACGTTAATAAATGTGGTAGAAATTAGTAGGAGAAATGTGATTAGTGGTAGATGTATGTCTTTATGTTATTTATAATTGAGGTGTTTAAATAAATATTGTGGTGTCACGGTGCATGGATTTAGATGGTTACATATAGGAGAATCATGTGTGGTGGATTTAATTGGGATATATTTGGGTCGAAGCAGGGAAGAGTAGAGGAGATAAGGTATTAGGTACGGTGTCTTCAAAGATCATGATGAAGATTAGGATTAGCATCACCCTCAGCGACGAGCTCATAGAGAAGATAGAGAGGCGCAGGGGGCTGGTGAAGAGATCCAGTTACATCGAGCACCTCATCGAGCGAGGGTTTGAAACCCAGAACGGGGAGAGGGCGCAGAACCGTAGACTCAGCTGACTCTAGTGCTCTGGAGCAATGTCTTCTTTAGGCGTGTAGTCGGTTGAGTCTCTCGATCTCTCTACTTCGAGTCGCTTCAGGTCGAGCTGCAGTATGGTGTCGTAGTAGGCGTAGAGGCCCTGCACTACTGCTTCCTTGACGCTGGTGACTGCGCCTCTGCGCTTCAGCTCCCGGATCATCCGGGCGGGCTCCCCCTTTATGACGCACCTGACGTGGACGACGTCATCCTTCTCCCTCAGGGAGAGCCCTCCTCGTAGCGTCTAAGAATCGAGTAACTTTTCCCTTTAATGCATCGGGAGACTTTACCCTCGGTCACGTGCTTTAAATTATTTGAAAGAAATCATTTATCAATTCTTTCTGTTAAATTCAGTTGTCTTGAAGGCGTTGATCCTTGCCGGGGGTCTGGCTACCAAGCGAGGCCGCTCGGCTTGGCTGGGTTGATGGCTGATGCATGGTGTGCCTTGTTCGATGAGGGCGATGGTTCCGTGTTTGAGTGCTCTGCTATAGCGTACGCATTGGTTATGTTTATGCGGGGTTTGTGACGGGTCTATCGAGAAGTGTATCCACGAGGTCTCTTTTTTCTATCGCTAGATCGACAGGAGTCTTGTAGAGCCCTCTTCTTGAGGCATCCCATACCTCCAGGGCGACGAGCTCCCCTGATTGGTCTAGACCCATGAGTACATCGCCGTCGAGGAGCTTTTCGTCTGCGATCTCGCCTTCCCCGAGTTTCACCGAGAGTATGTCGGCTTTAGAATCGTATCGTATTATGGGATCCAGCGTCCACTCCTCCTTCGTCTCTCAACTACATTCTTCAAGGTACTGCTATTATTAGGGTGTCTTCTCCAGTTTTTCGTATATGACGGCGGTTTTCTTTTCTTGGTTTATCGAGATGTATCGTTCGGTTTGTGTGTCGTAGAGTATTTGGTCGGATTTGTTTATGGTTTTTATTATGGTCTCCTTGGTTATCTCGAATTTATGTAGCTCTGTTGCGAGCTTTTCTGATGCGTGGTCTGTGAAGGAGATCATTGAATGGATATTAGTTGAGGTGTATTTATCTATTGATCAAGTGCGTAGGCGCTCTTTTTTGATGTCTATTGGATGCATGAATACCTCCTTGAGGATGACTTATCACGGGTAGCCTGTGATAAGCGGGAAAAATTTCTTTGCGTGTTTGGGTTATGTTGCTGTTATTAGTGTATCTGTGTCGATGGTGGGTATGTTTGCTTTTTTCGCTGCTTCTGCTAGTTGTTTATCCTCGGTTACGAGGATGACCTTGTGTTTGTCTGCGGCTGTGAGGTAGGCTGAGTCGTAGTAAGTCAAGTTATAGGTGAGACTGTTTTGAAGTATGAGTTTTGAGTCCTGGGTGTTTTCTTGTTGGATGAGTTTCATGAGTTCTAAGCCTGTATGAATGTTTTCAAGGGTTTCCTCAGCTTCCTCCGGTGTGATGTGGTGGAGGATAGAGGCACTGGTTCTTAGGGCGTTTCCTACCTCGTAGTAGATGAGGGGTATGGAGCTGCTTGTTTTCAGTGTCTCGGTTGCCTGGCCTCCATACTTTTTTATTAATAAGAGTAGGCTGCTGGCGTCTATTATCTGGGTCATCATCGTCTGTCTCGGCTTTCTCGTATTGAGTCTATTATTTCTTGGTCGGGTATTTTTTGGAGCAGTCTGCTTGCCGCGTTGAGGGCTTTTCTCTGTTCCTGTTCCTTGATTTTTTGTACTTCTTTTTCTACGGCTTCTCGGATTAATTTGCTGATGTTTACTTGGTGTTCTTGGAGTATCTCTTTGTGCTCGACGGGTATTTTTCCCGTAACGGTCTCGGTGTGACTCACGCCGTATTACCATTATAGTGTTATTTATTTGGTGGTATTAAACCTTACCATATTAGATCTAGATATACCCTGAGGAATCAGGGCAAGATAAAGAGGCGGGTTTTCACCTATTCTGGTTTCGACCATATGCTCAATATAATTGAGCGTTTATATAGCTCATTGAGCAAATCATTGAGGTAGCGGTTTTTCTGTTTTCGAAGTAGCTCTTCGCGCCTACGTTGTTCAGGTTGTCTTTCTACCTTGTAGGCTGTCCAGCTTGTTTTCGGCTCGCAGGATCGCTCGTCCGAGCTCGTCTCTGGGCGAGGCTCTTCCTCTCCACCTGTGCTGGCTTTGCAGCTTGTGGATGACCCGGAGTATGAGGTGGGTGTCTTCGGATATTTGGAGGATGTTTTTTCTTGTCTGGGTGAACAGGTTTCTTGTCTGCTGGTCTTCTATGTCTTGCTCCAGCCATCTGATGAGCCTCTCCTTGTCGTTGTCGGTTAGTATGTATCCCCGCATCGGGGCGTTGTAAGCGGTAACCAGTTATAACGCTTTCGCGAGAATAGCGGGATACGTAATCATCTTCCAGGTAGAGAAATCTTTTATCAATTATTTATGATAGATTCTGTTGTCTTGAAGGCGTTGATCCTTGCCGGGGGTCTGGCTGCATGGCTGAGGCCTCTCGGCCTGACTGGGGTTGATGGCTGATGCGTGGTGGCCTTGGTTGGTGATTGGTTTTACTGGGTAATGGTTTGGAGTATGTGGAGGGTGTTTTCTTTTTCTGCTCTTTGCTTGACTTTTTCGGTGTCGACTCGGGTGTACTTTAGTATTGACTGTATGTCGTCTTTATCCTTGGCTGATCTAGCCGGGTCCTGGGTTGCTTTTATCATACGTAGCTTTGCCAAGATGAGAGACTCAGGTGTCTGTATGTAGGTTGGCTGGTCTAGTATCGTACATGGTTTTTTCTCTAATGGTTCTTCGGTGAGGATGAGGTCTACGGCGTAGGGAGATAGAGTGTCCTGGAGGGTGACTACGTTGTATCCTGTTTCTTGTGCGTGTCTGAGTTTTTGTTCGTTTATATGCAGCTGTGCTTCTTGGAGGGCGTGGACTAGTTTTCCATGGTTCCTGCCGCGGAGTGAGATTATGATGTCGATGTCCATGGTGGTTCTGGGGGTTCCGTAGTAGCTTGCGGCTAGGGCTCCGGTGAACATGTAGTCTTGTTGGGTTTGGTTGAGTTGTTTTATGAGGCGTTTCACTAGGCCTTGAAAGGTGTCCAGTTTATCTCCTCTCTCGTATTCGTCTGCGTAGCTCGGTGATTACCTCTTCTTCTGTTATGTCTGGGTTGTTTGCCCTTATTCCGTCGGCGCATATCGCCGTGACTGCTTCGGTCATCTCTATTGCGAGCCTTGTTTTTTCCTCTGGTGATGGTTGAGGGTTGTTCAAAGGGTTTTCAATTGTCTCTGGTGTGTTTGTTGCTTTAAGTGTTGTTGAGTGGGGGTTGTGGGTGTAGATGGTTTGTTTCAAGGATCTCTTTTTACTTCATGGCTCTGCTACGTCGAGGTGAAGTCGGCGCCTCTTCACGGGTGTTACTACATGAGACGGATCTTCCAGATGTGAGCAATAGAAATCATTTTTCAATTCATATTGGTAGGTTCTGTTGTCTTGAAGGCGTCGATCCTTGCCGGTGGTTTGGCTACTAGGCGGGGGCCTCATAGCCTGACTAGGCCTAAGATTCTTTCCCCGGTGTGGTGTTAACAGCGTTGTTTCAAGGGGTGCCGTGGTTTACAGGGACATCGTCGTCGAGGAATCGGTTGTCGGGGAGAACGCGGTCATCGGGGAAAACGCCGTGGTCACTGGCTAACCCTGTTTTAATCGGCTGCATCATAGACTCTGATTATCAATAGTTTACCCGGTCCTTTGAATATGAGCGGTCAAGGTGAGGGATTCCACTCGGAGAGATCTTTTCTAGTTTCTTCGGGTACAGGGTTTTCGGTGATTAAGCCGTACTTTGAGGCTCTGTTGATTATGTGTTTATCGTTCGAGACGATGACTGGTATGTTGTTTCGTAGCGCTGTGGCGATCAACAGGCCGTCGCCGAGGGGGATGTTTTCTGTCGCGGCTATTTTAAGGCCGTTGATCGATGTTTCGACTACCTGTAGTTCTTCTACGGTTAATGTAAGCTTCTCGAGGAGGCTTTTTAGGGGCCTTACCCTGTAGTACCAGTATAGTGTGTTGTAGGTCTCAAGGATCGTTGTGGGTGTGACGCTTAGTGGGAGGCCTCCGCTTAGGCACCTTTCTACGAGTTCCCAGGCGTAGGGGTGGGCTGGGCTTTCGTCGTAGAGCGCGTAGGCGAGGATGTCTGCGTCAAGGATTCTCAACGTGTTTGCCGCTGTGTCTGTCCTTGACGGTCGAGAAATCGGTGAGGGCTTTCTCCGGGTCGCCGGTTAGTTTGATCTTCATGATTTTTTTTATGAGGTCATCCCGGGTTTCGACTGCTTTGAGGATTATCGTGTCTTTGTCTACGAGCTCGATCTTGAAGTCTTTCTTCCCTATGGTCTTTCTGATTTCTGATGGGATCGTTATTCTTCCTCTTTCATCTATGCTCGCCGTTTCACCCACACCCATTTCCCACACCCATCAGGGTGGCTCGTGTTATATAAATGATCTCGATTTTGCGACGCTATGTACTCCGAGTTGGTGGAGGAGGTGACGCAGAGCAGAGGCACCCTGGCGCTTGCTTTGATGGAACTGCAGGAGGAAAGGCTCATAGAGAGAGAGGTCATGGACACGAGGCCCGTGCAGACGAGGTACTCCCTGACAGGCCTCGGCGCGGAGGTCGCCGGACACTTATCCGAAATAAAGAGACTGATCTCGGGTCATCCTATATAGGGGCCTACCGCGTTGCGATTTGTCTGAGTTCACTTCGACTTTATAGTAGTTGGTCACGGTGTGTGCGGTGGGCCAGAAGTGGCTCATTGTGGCGATTTGTTTGATATCTACTGGTTGTAGCCTTGTTTCCTTTTCCAGTTGTGGTTTTGGATGGCTTGTGCTGTGTGTATGGCTTGGGCTGCGGCTGGCAGGGTACATGCTGTTAGCGTTTTTGCCAATGTTCATGGGGTGGTTCCATGTTGTCTGGTGTTTTAATTGTTTGTGGCGGTCTGGCCTCCTATGCGTTGCTTGAGTCGACGACTTGGCATTTCCCTTGTAATTGGTTACTTATTATAAGCGTTTTTTCCGGTAGCTAATGTGTCTGTTAAGCGTTAGAAACGGCTATTTACTGATATAAGCGCGTTTAGGCGGTGTTCTGACCTAGCCTTTTCACTTATTTTAGGCGTTTTATTGGAAGTTTAGTTAGTTTTGGTTGTTGTCTCTGGATTTGCTTTTCACGGGTTCGCTTTGTTCCTTCAAGTTACTAGGGATTATGAATTTGAGGACCCTCTTGGGGGGTGTCAGCTTGTGTCGCCTTGTCTGATCATGAGCAGGGTCTCGCTCGTCGTCTCTCTTATCGAGGCTTCCGTCTCATTCAGGCTGTCTTCGGCTCTACCGATGTCGTTGGCGGCGCCTTTCAGGGCCGTTTTGATGGCTTTGATGGTATCCAGCTGTCTCTCAACATTCTCGCAGAGAAAGGTTGGAAGGTTGTTGGGTTTGAGGCCATCCCAGCATCATTCCAGGTAACAGGCCCATATCAAACCGCGTGGGTACTGATGGAGAGACAGTAGAAATAGATTAGAAAATACTTAGAGCCCGAAAAGCCAGTTGCAGGATAGATGAGGTTATTTTCTTCTAATGAGAATCCCCACAATCAGTAGCACCATAATTGAGGCTGCGATCATCCCAGCTAGGTATACTGTTTGTTTTGAATATCGTTTTACTTCTAGGGTTGTCTGGTTGACGTTGTTGGTTTCGTCGCTTTCGAGGATCGAGTCGTCGTAGTCTATCTCTGCACTGATAATCGTTTGACCTGTCTGCGTGGGAGTGTAACGCAGTGATGATGTCTTCTCTTCGTTAGCCTTCAGCCCAGCTACGTCGTCCGTGATTACCTGGTTTTGAACAAGCAAGGCGACCTTGAAACCCTCTGCTATGTCTTCGGGGCTTGTGTTACTTACTTTGACCTCGATGCAGCATTCCTCGTTTTTCACGACTTCTTCCGGCACCGAATGTATTTCTATCTGAAGGTCAGGGAACCTGACCTGCCTGGTTGTATGGTACTGGTTATTTTCGCTGTAGAGCTCGTCAGATGCTGAGGTTAATGAGATCAGGATGCTGTATTCGCCCTCTTTCTCGGGCATCCAGGTTGTTGCGTCGGTATCTTGTTTCTGTTGATCCAACGAGGCGAACGTCGCCCGTTTGACTAGTGTTCCGTTGATCGTGTAGTCTAGTTTTAGTTCCCCGGACTCTTTGTTACCGTTATTCTGTATCGTTGTCTCTATCGTGTATTCGTGGTAGGTCTCTTTATTTATTGATACATCGAGAATCTCGGGGTCCGGTAAAGGCAGTTGTTCACGGGGTAGTGCGTTGATCGTGGCTTCATCGAGATACGGGTGAAGCGTTTCCCTTGTAGCCATGGAAAGATTACAATATATTACCTGAAGGGTACCATTCGTTAGGTAGCTCATCACCGTAGATAGCTCGTCGTAGTGTTCCTTGTCGATCCAGGCATCGACTATGGTGTTTAGCTTGGTTATGTCCATTGCCTCGAAGATGGTTGCCACGGTTTCGGGAGTCTCTGGTAGCTGAGCTATCTCGACGAATAGATCCACGAGCGAGTCAACGTCGACGTGCTCCAGTGTTTCGGCAAGCTTCTTGAGGGCCTCTCGCTGGGTTTCCTGAGGCGCGTCTTTTATCTTCTCCTTTACGGCTTCTTCTACCCTCCTCGCGGCTTCAGTTAGATCGTCATGGGCCATCTCCGCGATGATCTTGGGGCCGGACTCCATGTCTAGCTCTAGTATTACATGAGCCGAGTCCGTGACGTCCATCTCGTTAAGTATCTCTCCGGCTCTTTCTGGGCTGCTTAAGCATAATACCTCCGAGGTCTTTGCGGAGGATAGACCGGTTAATGTCTGCGATGCATCTTCTTTTGACATTTCGTTTATGATGTTTAAGATCGTCTCTGTTTCAAGCTGCCCCAGGATTTCTACACGTTTTTCAGTGCTTACTTCAGGAAGTATCTTGGCGGCCTTCTTAGGACCTATTTCAATTATTTTTTGAGCTGCTGTGGTACTATCCATTTTTTCAAGATCATCTGCTGTGACATCTGGTGGAGATGGAGGTGACGGAGGAACACCATATGAGCCACTAGCGGCTGCTTTGATGGTCACTTTACATGTTGCAGTGTCTGTTACGCCTTGATCGTCGGTGACTGTTAATGCTGCTGTGTAATCGCCCGTGGTTGTGTAGGTGTGACTGATGGTTACGCCGCTTCCGGTTTTACCGTCACCGAAGTCCCACGCGTATTCGGCGATGCTTCCATCGGGGTCGTAGGAGCCTGAGGCGGTGAAGGTAAGTGGAGAGTTCTGGGTTCCTTCGATGGTTTGTTGTGTCTTGGCGACTGGTGGCTGGTTTATGGGTGGCTGTAGGCTTAGGACTACGGTGTGGCTGCTGTGGGAGTACTCGAATGTGAGTGTCCATCTGGATTCGTCGGATGTGTAGGTGTAGTCTACTTCGTCTCCGTCTACGTGTATCTTGAGGCCTATGATGTCGGTGATGAGGGTTTTCGCGATGACGATGTGTGTGTGGCTGCTTGTGCCTGCTTCCCCTGATATCGTGAAGGAGAGGATCTCGCGTGCTGAGTCGAAGGCTAGGTTGGTTATTATGGAGTTTGATACCACGGAGAAGACGCTGTTTGCTTCGCCGGGCGTGACTGCGAGGCTTGTCTGGTGCGAAGCTTCCCTGAGGCATCTTGATGGTTCTCCGCCGTATCTGGCTCTTATGATGTAGCTGCCTGTGGCTTGGGGGATCCATGTTGCCTGGTATTTTCCTTCCTGGTCTGTGGGAGTCATGGTTATCTCGTTCCAGGTGTCGCCTCCTGTCACGCTATACTCGATTAGGATCTGTGCGTCGGGTATGAGTGAACTCGGAGTTAGGAGTTCACCATCGATGTCAAGTGGGGAGCCGATGCTGCATGATGGATGGAGGCCGATTTTAAGAGTGGTCGGGGCGAGCACGTTGACGTTTACGGTGTCGGTGGCTTGCCCTCCGTCGTCGTCGGTCACCGTCAGCGTTGCTGTGTATTGCCCGGGGTTATCATAGATGTGGTTTGGTGTGAGGGTGTCCGAGGCTGTTTCCTCGTCTTCGAAGCCCCAAGTTATTGTGTGGCTGTCTTCCCCTGGGTCTGTGAAGCTTCCCTGGAATACGGCTTCCTCTCCCAGGTTTATTGTTATGTCGTCTCCAGACTCGGCGGTGGGGGCTACGTTGTCTATTTGTATGATGGTTGATGCCTCGTGTTGGGCGCCCTGGTTATCGGTTACCCTCAGCCAGATCACTCCAGAGTAGTCGTCGTTCCATGTGTGTGTGACGGTGCATGTGGTTGTGGCCTCATCGTATACTTCATCTCCGTTCCAGTCCCACTCGTATAGCACGATTTCTCCGTCGGGGTCGGTGGAGCCGCCTCCATCTATGAGGACCGGTGCTCCTTCCGATGCTGCGTAGGGGCCGCCCGGATCTGCGTTGGTGTGTGTGGAGGGCTCCTCCGAGAGCACTAGGGTCAAGCTCACTGGCACGGTCTGCGGGGTGTTGGTAGCCTCTGAGGCAGAAATAGTTATGGTTGCATGGTATGTGTCAGCACCTAGTCCTGATATATCCACAGATACAGCTACACAGTCTTCCTCTCCAGCGGAGCTACCACTGGTAGGGACTAGTGATAACCAGCCTGCCTCATCGTTCACCTCCCAATTCAAGATGCCGCCACCAGCGTTCCAGATGATTAAAGTCTTGTCTGATGGATTTGACCCTGCCTCACTAGCCTCAAAACTGAAGCTACCAGGACTGTAGGCTATCTCGGGACCAGATGAAAACGGATTTATCGTTAGAACTTCTGTAACCTCAGATGACCATAGGCCCTCATCATCTTGGACTTTGAAGTAGATAGTATGGGTACCAGCAGCGAGTTCAGAAGCGGGCTTGTCGAACGAACCGAAGGTATTAAGCTGTCCATCAATCCTTGACCTCCAGTTATGTGCTACGATGCCATCACTATCTGAGTCAGTGCCATGACCTTCAAAGTGCACGGTATCCTCTCCTTGCGTAGCCGGATTTGGTGTTATTGAATCAATGTAAGCTGTCGGCGGCTGATTTGTGGACACATGCGGGGCATCCAACTCAGGGGTATGGATGGCATCGTTACTGTGAATGTCTTGGGCCTCAAAGTAATAAGAGTAATCAGTATCCTTACTCATACCTGATTTAGTGTAGCTATATATAGCCCCGCTCTCATAAGTGCCGCTTACTTTGCTCATAGTGAATGGGCTATTTGTGATATCCGAGCCGCCCTTTAGGATGTGTACCCTGACGAAATTGGGTGCATCACCATCTTGGTCCGTATACTTAATGCGGTAAACGAAGTTCGTGGCTGAGTTTCCCGACTCAGGGTCAAGTCCATCGTTATCATAATTGACTTCACCTGTCCAGGAGAGCGTTGGAGCTTTGTTGTAAGGAAAGGCTTGGTAGGTAATCCCGTCAGTCGTTGTAATATATCCAGTTTCAAAATCACTTTGGGCATACCCTGAGTCATTCTCATATTCATCACTAATTGGGAAACCAAGCCAGCTAGCCGTGCCGCCCATTTGGGTATACAGGGTGTCTATCGCCCCATGAGTTTCAAAGCACTGGTCGGCATAAGCTCCGGTATCTCGGTGGTGCCAGTAGATATGCCCACCTTCAAAGTCGCAGATGATTCCTCTGGTGTCAAAACCCTCAGCTCCTGATTGAGGTGTTTCTCTTTCATCAGAAATTGGCAATCCGAGAGCACTACTCCCATAACCGAGCTCCTCCCATTTGATAAAGACGCCCCAACCAAGAAATACAGTCTTACTTTCATGTTCATTGGTGGCTTTACGATGGACTATCGCTCCGCCATTGAACTTGTTATACCTGCAATCAGCACCGGTAATAGAAGAAGAGGGCAACGGAGATTCATCAATTGTCGGGTATCCAAGTTGACCCTCAGCTCCTCCTAGAGTTAGATATTTTGACCAGATAGAGCCATAGACCGCGTAAGCGCAATCTTTACCATCGGGCTGCATGATGGCGCCGTGGTATCCCTCGCCACCTCTGAAGTTTTGTGTCAGTCCATTATCCCAGCGCTGGACTTTGTTTACGGGCTGCCCCAAAATCGGGGCACCGCCGTTTCTATCATAGCAGTCACTAAAGACCCGTACATTAGGCGCACCCTCACCAACGTAAGGGAGTGATGGTGCAGGTGGTGGGCTTGGAGGAACTCCCAAGCGTTCAGCTTCAAATACTACAGAAGCGCCATCTGGTGCCATAATAAAGAAGACCAAGGTATGGGCGATGTGTTTGAGTTCCTCGTAAATCTGGGCCGGAACAAGCAAGTCTTTGAGACTATCAATGTTGATGTTTAACCCTACGTGGGCAAGAATGGCCTGCAGGGTTGCTGCTTGCTGTTCATTAGTAGCTAGCTTCCGCAATTCGTTAGCCGCCGAAAGCACGTGTGTTGGAATAGACAGCCACCCCTCATGGGTAATCGCTTGAAGTTCGCTAGCCGTCTTCTGGATAGCATCTAGCCCTTTTAGGGCATTCAGAGTTTCGGCAAGTGCTCCTGGGGCGAGATTAGAGGTTCTAGGGATTAGAGAAACGACGACATCAGCCGTGTTCCAAAGCCAAGCGTTAAAATCATATTTAGCATCAACTTCAATGCTTTGCCCAACCCCTGAGAAGGTTCCGTGGTAGGTTACCGTTCCGCTAGGAGGTAGTACACCGAAGTAGACAAAGATGTTATCTGAGTCTAGGCTCACTCCATCACTAGACACAGTGGAAAGACTAAGCCAGACATCACTGTAGCTTCTCACTATTAAATCTCCCCGAACGCCGAATTGGTCAGAAGTCATAGCTGAGGTGCCGCCTTCTAACATGCCCTGAGCCTGGATATTGTTTGGGAAGATGTAGTTGGGAACTTCCGCCCTGATTACGGTGATGATGACCCTCGCCTCTGCTGGAGGCGCATTGCCGCGCTCCACAATCACCTTGGCAGTATAGGTTCCGGGAGAGGAGTAGTCGCAAACGTCCACCGCCACCTTCGGGGTTTCAGTAACCCCATCAAACTTGGCTGCCCATCCCGGCGTGATATTAGTCCCAGAGTCACTCCTATCAGAGTAGAAGGTATAGTTGATGGTGCCAGTCGCGGTACCTGAGACTGTGGCGGTCAGGTCTACCCCATTTAAGGGCACTGGCCCACTGGAGGGACTGGCCATCAGGGAGACCAATAAAGTAGGTGCACTGACCGTTACTTTGACTGGTGAAGATTCTGGAGCCCAGTTGCCTGCATTATCCACGGCGTGGATGCCATACCAGTAGGCGCCGGTTGATGAAGGAGTGTCATGAAAATTGCCCGATAGGGGGCCATTTCCAGAAATCAAATTCACAGCAATCGGCTGATTTCCCCAATCTCCTGGAGCCCCGTTGTTATCATTCGCGCGCCATAATTCCACTTGCTTTAGTCCCGAATCGCCAGCGTCCGATACTGTATACGAAATTGTGAAGGGATTATTAACAGAGACAGTGTCAGGGGTGACAGAAAAAACATCGACGGTTGGAGGTGTATGGTCTCCCCCACTTATTAAAAACGTTTGCAGTCTAGCTATATCTCCATTGAATAAATTCAAGTCAGCTTTCCCATCAGCAAGATCAACATTATGCTTGTATTGCCAAAAAGTCCAATCGTTCCATCCTCTCGTGTCAGGTTTTTCGAGAGATGTTGGTTCTACATCTCTGAGATCTGCGATCCAAATATCATATTGATCGACTATGGAAGAATCGCTTAAGAATTCGAAAAGACCTTTATTCATATATAGGATTGGTTCAACACCCGTTCTATCAATTACAGTATCCATCCATTCCTTTATCCATTGTGCAAGTTTCTCTTTACCAAGTTGCTCAGGATATTCCTTATACCGTTCATCATCATTATCTTCAACATCTAATACGGGTCTGAGATATCCTCCTTTAAGATAACTTCCAGCAAGATTAACGAAGCCTTCTGCTTCTTTTTTTGCTTCATCTTTATTAGGAACAGGTCTTCCAAAATGGTAAACACCTACTATGAGTCCAGCTTTACGAGCATCCTCTACTCTTTTTACAAATCCAGGTTGTGGCCAATCTATTCCTTCGGTTGATTTAATAAATGCAAATTTATAACCCATATTATTAACTTGAGCCCAATTTATGTCACAACTCACATCAATTCCTTTTACACGTGTTGGTGTATCCGGTTCCTCGTCTTCAACCACTGTCTTTAAGCTAACTATGTTGGAGTCGGTGCTTCCTTGTGCATTGGTGGCCCTTATGAAATAAGTATAGGTAACGCCCTCCGTCACCACTGTATTATCAAAGGTAGTGTACACTGTTTCAAGCTTTTTGTAGTGGCTACCATCACGATAGACATCATAAGACGTCACCCCTGAGGATGGGGTCCAGGAGAGGTGATTTTTACCACTAAGTGCTTCTCCAGAGAGAGTGAAAACCCCAGGCTTCGATCCTTTATAAACAAACTCTATTGACCCAATACACAACACCGTAGATCCATCGTAGACTTGCCCATTATCATCCCAAACTTTAACATAGGATTGGCTCCCTGCCCCAAAAGTCCATGTACCTAGGTTCACCCTCTTCCAGGTACGGTATGAACTATATTGATTCACGTTCACAATCTCATTTCCACCGTCATAATATACATGGAACCATACATCATCCGATCTATCTACACTAGCCACAAAATTCACATAAACATCATAACTTCCTGACTGTGCCAAGTAGGGGGAAAACTTTGCCCAAGAATCTGGACCACCAATATATGTGAACATATAATTATTATCTAGATATTCCATTGGTCCCCACCAGTAATCATTTCCAGATAGGCTACCATAATCAAACCACGGTTGAGAGTCTGTGACGGAGATCGTGGATTTTTCACTGTATGCTAAAGCTAAACCGGGATCAAGAGTGAGTAAAAACGCTACAATTAGTATTGCAAAAATATATATCCAACCCTTAGGAGTTTTTATGTTTTGTCTTTGAATTATATTTTTAGGTTTATACATCACTACATCTCTAATTATATTACAATCCTCGTATGTATTTAGATGGTATGTTGAGTTTCTCCTTCTTTCAAGTATGGGTAAACCATATCATAGATAGGAGGAGAAGACAGATTGATGTATGTAGGTTTAGACGTGCACAAGCGCGTCTGCTACGGTACCGTCATGACCCATGACGGAGAAGTGGTGAAGAGAGCCAAGTTCAGCAACGACCCCGAGGGCCTTGAGGAGTTCATGGAAGGCCTCGACGAAGCCCTGGTGGCCATGGAGGCGGGGTACTGCTGGCAGCCCCTATACGGCTGGCTGGAGGAGGCAGGCCACGACGTCCGCCTCGCCCACCCTCAGAGGCGGTGCAAGCCCATCCATCGAAACAGGAAGCCTCCCTACTTGTAGGGAGGTAGTTCACTCTGGTATCTGTAGGTTTCTGGGATCGATTCTTTCTATGCCCGAGATTTTGTCGTA
>Ga0307379_10000171_pt1 | contig 111139 bp, 93 predicted proteins | sample UN2MG_FD_202237 | JGI IMG/M metagenome (GOLD analysis project Ga0307379, IMG submission 202237) | Soil microbial communities from Risofladan, Vaasa, Finland - UN-2 | ecosystem: Environmental > Terrestrial > Soil > Coastal area > Acid sulfate soil | place: Finland: Risofladan, Vaasa | collected... | reverse complement strand
GCAAAGAAACATCATGATTAACTTGGCGATCCTTGGCGCTCTTGGCGTCTTGGCGGTTTTCTTACGGCCTATTTTGGACAAGAGTGAAAATCGGGAGAACATTGTCAATGCAGCAGCGCAGGAAAACGAGCGGCCCGGCGCCTGGCGCAGGATTTTGTCGGGGTGTGGTCATTACCATGGAGGCGATGAGGTCGCACCTGATCAAGCGGGTGTTGCTGAGCGTGTCGGTGGCGGTTGGGGTGCTGGTGCTGGTATTCGCCCTGATCCACCTGATCCCCGGCGATCCGGTTGACGTGATGCTGGGAGAGAGAGCGCAGGCGGCGTACCGAACCGGCTGGAAATCGCCCGGATAAACTGTTAAATTATCGGCCAGGCCCCGCCGCCGCGGCCCTTTTGCCCGATAACGGCGTGTCGCGCGGCGGCCGGCAAGGAGGTTTCAGGGTGTCGGAGAAGAAAAAAGTCGCCATCGTCGGCGCCACGGGTTACACCGGTCAGGAGCTTGTGCGCATTCTGCTCGGGCATCCGGGCGTCTCGATCATCGCGCTGACCTCGCGCCGGAACGCGGGCCGGAAGTATGGAGACCTGTTCCCCGGTTTCCGCGGCCATGCGCTCCCGGCGGTGAGCGAGTACCGGCCGGGCAAGCTCGCCAGGGAGGCCGACCTCATCTTCTTCTGCCTGCCCCACGGCGAGTCGCAGGCCGCGGTGGGCGGGGCCATGGATCTCGGCGCCCGCGCGGTGGACCTGTCCGCCGACTTCCGCTTGAAGAGCGCCGCCGCCTATAAGAAGTGGTACGGCGCCCACGAGCGCCAGGACCTGCTCAAGGAGGCGGTGTACGGCCTGCCGGAGCTTTATCGCGCCAAAATCGCCCGCGCCCGTCTGGTGGCCAACCCGGGCTGCTATCCGACCGGGGTCATCCTGGGCGTGTCGCCGCTTTTGCGGGAGGGCCTGGCCGATCCCGGCCACGTGATCGCGGACATGAAGTCGGGGGTGTCGGGCGCGGGCCGCAAGGGCACGCTCGAACTCGCCTTCTGCGAGGTCAACGAGGCGCTCCGTCCCTATAACCTTTACGCGCACCGCCACACCCCGGAGATGGAGCAGGAGCTCGGCAAGGCCGCGGGCCGCAAGGTCCGCGTCACCTTCAGCCCCCACCTGGTTCCCATGAATCGGGGCATCCTGGGCACCATCTACGTGCAGCTCAAAAAGCGCTGCTCCGCGGGCGACCTCTCCGCGGTCATGGCCGAGGCCTACGCCGGCGAGCCGTTCGTGCGCGTGCTCCCGGCCGGCGTCCTCCCCTGCGTCTCCCGCGTGCGCGGAACCAATTACGCGGACCTCGCCGTGGCCGTGTCCCCCGCCGGACGCGACGCCACCATCACCACCGCCATAGACAACCTGGTCAAGGGCGCCTCCGGGGCCGCGGTCCAGAACATGAACGTCATGTTGGGCATGGACGAGACCCTGGGCCTGACGGCGGCGGCGATCAGGCCGTGAAGAAGAGGAATTGAACCACCAGGAGGGAAGCGAAGACTAACGCCAAGACGCCAAGTGCGCCAAGAAGCAATAGAGATTTTTTAAATATAAATTTTCTCTCTTTCCGGTCTTGGCGGACTTGGCGTCTTGGCGTTTAATCTTGCTCTATCGTTCACACCGCCCTTATAAAGAAATACAGAGTTATTATGAACAGCGGTCCGTCGCTGATGAAGCCCATGGCATAGGCCAGGAAGCGGCGCTGGGAGAAGAGCACGATGTACTGGATGGTGGACGCGGCCTTGGAAAAGAGCAGGACCACCACCATCACGTAATACTTCTGCGGGTCCGCGGCCACGAAGGCGCAGATCACCACCAGCATCAGCATCATCGAGATGGTCAGCGCGAGCCAGAATCTTTCCGTGGACAGCGGGATCAGCGGCAGCCGGTCCTTGAACAGCCGCTGCGACAGGGTGTTGAAATTTTCCAGCATCAGGTTCGGGCCGAGAAGAAAACTCAAGCCGCCGACCACGTAGAGCACGAGCGAGATGATCATCCAGGTCCTGAGGGCCGCCATGCCGGGCGCCAGTATCTCCATCACTTCCTCCTTGGTAATGCCTCCGCGCCGCCCCGGGTCCGAGCTCGTCGGGCCGGCCGGAGGGCCGGGATCACTTGTCCAGGTCAGCCTCCACCGGCCGCGCCTGCCGGAGAGCCTCCTGCCTGTCCTTGCTCCCCAGCATCTTGATCTCCTCGCCGATCAGCTTGAGGTCGGTCTCGATCACCGACACCTGGTACTGCAGCAGCCGGATCTGACGGTTCATCAGCGCCATGGCGTAAAGCATGATGAGCAGCGACAGCGACAGAATGACGGTGAAGGTTACGTCCGCGCCCGTCCACAACTGGGACCAGTCCATCTGTGACCAATCCATGCTCTCCTCCCCGGGGACAAAATCTTTCAAGCAAATTCTAATGGTTCCGCGTCTCCGATGCAAGGAGCCTTGACCCGACCCGCACCCCGCAACAGGAGCATCTTTAGTCACGGCCATCTCCCCTGCCCCGCTTCCAGCATCGCGCGGCAATCCTTCTTCGCTTGAGTTCCCACCTGGGCCGATGCATGATTAATTCATGCCCCGGCCCTGGTCCATCATCATCTTCGCCGCTTCCGGCTTTTTCGCCATCATGGCGGGACGCTGGGCCCTCGGCCTCGCAACGACCTCGGAGTACGTCCACTTCTCCGTGAATTTCCCCGCGCCCTCCCGTGACGTCCTGGGCCGCGTTGAGCTGGGCGGGCCCTGGACCAGCATCCCCGACCCCGAATGGACCGGATACCCCGCAGGAGGGCTGCTGCCCTGGGGACGAGAAGGCGCCATCACCGTTGACCTCGGCCAACAGGGCTTTCTGAAAAAGCTGGTCCAGCCGGGTGACGTCACCATTTCCACCCACTGGCTGCGCAACGTGGGCCGGAGGCCCATTCGCGTGCGTCTCGAGCTTGACGCCTGCGGCCTGCCCGTCGAGTGGGAGACCTTCGAAAGCAGCTTCGATTATAAAACGCATGAATTCACGCGGGCCATCGTGCCCGGCCGGACCGCCACCATGGACTGGCACCTCCAGGTCCAGCCGCCCCGGCGCGACCAGCGCATGATCTGCGACGGCGGGCTCAAGGTGATGGACGCGGACGTTGGGGAGCTCCTCACCTTCCTGCCCATCCGGCTCATCAATTCGGCCGAGGCAAAGCCCGGCCGCGCGGAGCATGACTGATGCGCGCGCATTTAATCAAGCGGTTCCTCTTCTTCATGCTCGGCATCGTCCTGTTCTACGCGCCGTTCGCCCTCCTCACCCGGCTCCTGCTCCACCTCCTCGACTCGCCGCTCCGCGCCGACGTCCACCGCATCTGCCTGCGAATGCCCGTCGAGTGGCTCCTCCAGCCCTGGATGTACCCGACCATGATCAGGCAGCCCCTCTACCTGGTAGCAGCCCTGCTCCTGCCCGCAACCGCCTTTTTCCTGGGACCTCTTTTCTGCGGATGGGTCTGTCCCGCCGGACAGCTCCCCGAGTGGACGGGAAGAATAGTGCCCGACCGCCTCAAGCTCGACCTCGCCGGCCGGATCAACCCGTCCCCCATTCGCTACGGGGTGCTCGCCGGGACGCTCCTCGCACCCTTTGCCGGCGCCCATCTCTGCTGCGCCTTCTGCAACTTCGGGATGATGCAGAACCTGGTGAGCGCCGCCGCTGGCGAGTTCACCGGACTTCTCCACTGGGCCTCATTCTCCATCATCACCTTCGCGCTCTGGTTCTTCATCCTGGGAATTTTCATGAAAGGCGGGAGGGGATGGTGCAACTTCATCTGCCCCGCCGGCGCGCTGATGGCCATCTTCCACGCCGTGGGCGCCCGCGCCGGCCTCCCCGCCGTGAGAATTGACCCGAAACAATGCGACCAGTGCGGCCGCTGCGCGAGCGACTGCCCGGCCTGGGCCATAACCCGGCACAGCCCTCCCGCCCTGAACCTCCACGCCTGCAACGCCTGTCTCGATTGCGTCCATGTATGCGCCAGCGGCGCCATCCATTACGGAAAACGCGGGCCGGCCACAAGATTTAAGGCCCCCCTTCCCGCGTTGCCCGGACCGGAACGATGAATTATATTGGCTGATGCCGGCGGATGGACGCGGCCCTTGTTTTTCATGGACAAGATGAATATGTTATCGGCATGGACATCGCCATCGCTTTATTGACGCCGCCATCGCGCGGCATGTGTCAGTTCAAGGAAGTCAGTTGATGTGGCCCCGAAAAAACCGTGGTAAAAAAGCGGCCGTGAAAATCGGAGAGCTGATCGAGAGCCGCGCCCAGGAAATGAGCGTCGAGCTCACCGGCCAGGCAGGCGCCCTCCTCCTCTCTTCGCCCGCCGCCGGCGTGGTCCGCATCAGATCCGGGCTGGGCGGCGAGTTCGGAGAGGACCGCTCATTTGCCGTGGCCCAGAGGCAGGGAGCCATCGCGCCGCAAATCGCCGAGAACGCGGAAAAGCTCGACATCTCCTTTGCCGGCCTTAAAGTGGCGGCCCTCAAGAACCCCGTGCTCCTCAGCGCCTACGACCGCGACGGCGCGCTCCTCTTCCGCGAGCATCCCTGGTCCGGCCTCGAGTGGTCGGACCAGGGCCTGTCCCTCACCCACCTGATCGAGCACGGCACCCACTTCTTCGGCTTCGGCGAAAAGACCGGTCCCATGGACAAGCTGGGCCGCGCCATGAAGATGTGGAACACGGACATGCCCTACCACGTGAGTTACGACCCGCTCTACATCTCCATCCCGTTTTGCGTGGTGCTCCGGTCGGGCCGCGCCCACGGCCTGTTTTTCGACAATCCCGCCCGCTCCCATTTCCAGGCAGGCACTGGCCGCGGGAGCTTCAACTATCGCGTCGAGTCCGGCGAGCTCGACCTCTACCTGATCGAGGGCCCGGCGGTGAAGGACGTAATCGCCCGCTTCACATCGCTCACCGGCCGCATGACCATGCCCCCGCGCTGGGCGCTCGGGCACCAGCAGTGCCGCTGGTCCTACATGGACGAGGCCGAGGTCCGGGACATCGCCGCCAATTTCCGTAAGCGCGACATCCCGACCGACGTGATCTACCTCGACATCCACTACATGGACCGCTATCGCGTGTTCACGTTCAACGGCAAGCGCTTCCCGGACGTGAAGAAGATGACCGACGATCTCGGCCGCGACGGCTTCAAGGTGGTGACGGCCGTGGACCCGGGCGTGGCCGTGGCCGATGACTATCCCATCTATCGCGACGGCCGCGAAAAGGGGCTTTTTTGCAAGGACGAGAGGGGCGGCGAGTATCACTCCCGCGTCTGGCCCGGCAAGGTCGCGTTCCCCGACTTTTCCAGGGAGCAAGCGCGGCGCTGGTGGGGCGACTCTCACCGAACTCTCACCGACGCCGGCGTGGCCGGGGTCTGGAACGACATGAACGAGCCCTCCTGCTGGACCGTGGACGTGCGCGCCCGCGACACCGTGCTCGCGCTAAAGCCCGTGCGCCATCCCCGCATGGTCCACGACGACGAGGGCCGCAACACCCCCCATCTCTCCTTCCGCAACGTTTACGGCCTGTGCGAGGACCAGGCCGCGCATGAGGGCCTGTTGCGCCTGCGCCCCGACACGCGCCCCTTCATTCTCTCCCGCTCCGGCTACGCGGGCGTGCAGAAGTTCGCGGCTATCTGGACCGGCGACAACTCGTCAACATTCGCCCAGCTCCGCCTCACTATCCCCATGCTCCTGAACCTCGGACTCTCCGGCCTGTCTTTTGCCGGGCCCGACATCGGCGGCTTTATGTGGAACTGCTCGCCCGAGCTCTACGCCCGCTGGATCGAGCTCGGCGCCTTCTATCCCATGTGCCGCACCCACTGCGCCATCAAGATGCGCAGGCAGGAGCCGTGGAGCTTCGGCCCCCGCGTCGAGAGCATCGCCCGCGAGTACCTGAAGCTCCGCTACCGCCTCCACCCTACCCTCTACTCGCTCCTGCGCGATAGCCACGAGACCGGCGCGCCCGTCTTGCGCCCGCTCTTCTACGAATTCCAGAGCGAACCAGCAACCATCGCCATCGAGGACCAGTGCATGTTCGGGCCGTGGATTCTGCTCGCGCCCGTCATGAAAAAGGGACGCACCCGCAGGATGGTCTACCTACCCGGATCCCTCTGGACCGACTTCTGGACCGGAGAGACCATCAAGGGCCCGCGGCTCATCGAGCGCGACGCGCCGCTGGAGACCATGCCCATCTACGTCCGCGCCGGCGCCGTCATCTTCATGTGGCCCGCCCTCTCCTGGCTCGACCAGCGCCCGGTGGACCGACTCTTCATCGAGCTCTACCCGCCGGAGAGCGGCTCATCCGAGGCCGTGCTTTACGAGGACGACGGCCACACGCTCGAATATCTGGACGGCGTTTTCTGCAAAAGGACCGTGAGGCAGGAGCGTACGCCGGACGGACTGAGTGTTAAGATCTCGGCAAAACAAGGGCCGTTCACTCCGCCGCCACGGCGCCTGACCCTGAAAATCCACCATTCCCCGCGTCCCGCCGAGGTCAGACTGGATGGCGGCGGCTTGAAAATCTCGGATCCGTCCGCCGGGTCGGATCAAGATATTGATTGTGTTTACCTGATGACCGAAGGGGCATTGAAGATGTCCTTTCCGGATGATGGGCGGGAGCATGAGGTTTTTATGAACATCGGATGAAATTACAAGGCAGGGCTTGCTTTAATCTCAACTGTACATACATTACATGGGGTACGAGAGATAACATTAACATAAGACATCTCGTCTGACGCATGGCTCGGATTTTCAGAATTAGTGGATGATCAGAAAAGGAGGGCCGCTAATGAAGAGACTGATTATGGCCTCAGTGCTCCTGGCCGGCGCGATTTTCCTTGGAGGTCTCCTGGCCCGGGGCGAAGGACAGTTCCTGCAAAACGGCATGTTGCCCTCGGTCCCGGTCTTGCCGGACAACCCGCAGACCGACCCCAAAATCCGGCTCGGCAAGCAACTCTACTTCGACACCCGCCTCTCCGCCGACAACACCGTAAGTTGCGCCACCTGCCACATCCCCGAAACCGGATGGGCCCACCGCGCTCCCACCGATACCGGCATCAAAGGCCAGGTCGGGGGCCGCAACTCCGGCTCCATCATTGACGCCGCCTACATGAAATTCCAGTTCTGGGACGGGCGCGCCGGGTCCCTGGAAGAGCAGGCCCTGGGGCCCATCGCCAATCCCATCGAGATGGGCGAGACCCTCGACAACGTGGTGAGGAAGCTCAACGCCATCCCCGGCTACCGCGAGCAGTTCCAGGCCGTATTCGGCACGGACGTCACCACCGAGGGCATCGGCAAGGCCATTGCCTCGTTCGAGCGCACCATCATCTCCGGCCCCTCACCCTATGACAAATATCTGGCCGGAGACAAGACCGCATTGAGCGCCGGCGCGGAGCGGGGCATGAAGCTGTTCAACGGCAAGGCCCATTGCACGCCCTGCCACAGCGGGCCCACGTTTTCCGACCAATCCTTCCATAACCTCGGCGTGGGCATGGACAAGCCCGATCCCGACATCGGACGCGAAAAGGTCACCAATGACCCCAAAGACCGCGGCCGCTTCAAAACACCCGGCTTGCGCAACGTGGCCGAGACCCCTCCCTATCTTCATGACGGTTCCGAAGCCACCCTGATGGACGTGATCGAGCTCTATAACAAGGGCGGCGCCAGGAACCCGAACCTTGATCCGCTCGTCCTGCCCCTCAACCTGACCCGGCAGGAGAAGGAAGACCTGGTGGCGTTCATGGAGTCCCTGACCGGGCCCGTGCCCAAGGTCGAACCGCCGGTGCTGCCCTGAACCGGCCCCGGAGCAAGGAGGAAGACCATGAATATTACGCGCAAGATCGCATGGCTGTTGATCGCGGCTTTTATAATCTCCCTCTGGCCCGGCGAGTCGCCGGCGATCCCCGTCTTCGCCCGCAAGTACGGCTTTAACTGCACCATGTGCCATTCCAATTTTCCCCGGCTCAACGATTTCGGATGGCGCTACCGCCAGAACGGCTACCAGATCCCCGGCCGCGAAAACGAAGACAAGACCGTCCTGGAAAGCCCGCCCCCCTTTGCCGCGCGCGTCAGCGCCGGTTACAACAACGACTCCTATATCCGCACCCCCGGCGCAATTGACACGCGGCGCTTCGAGGTCAACGGTCTCGACCTCCTCTCCGGAGGGCTCATCGGCCGCAACATCGGCTACTTCCTGATCTACCCGCCCCAGATCAACGCCTCACGCGGAGTACAGGGACAGGACGGAACGGTCGAGATGGCCAACGTCATCTTCTCCAACCTGGCCTCGACCTGGCTCAACGTCCGCGCCGGCCGCTTCGAACCGGCATATGCCGCCGTCAGCGTCAAGCGCAACCTGGCGTTCTCACCCTGCGAAATCTATGACGTCGGCGCGCCCAATGGGATGGTCTTTTCCGAGACCCAGGAGGGAATCGAGGTCACCGGTTATGGATACGGCTTGAGCTACGCCGCCGGATACGTCAACGGATCGCCCACCAACGACCCCGATGACGGCCCGACCGACTACTATGTCCGGATGGCCGCGGTCCTGGGACAAGGAGAGGGACAGACCGCGGGGCAGAGGATCGGAGTCACCGGATATTGGGGATCGGCGCGGCCGGACCCCGCGCTAATGCCCCGCGACTCGCGCCAGCCCTTCAGCCGGGTGGCGGTGGATGCAAGCCTCAACTTCATGCAGATCAACCTCACTGCCCAGTACCTGACGGGGCAGGACAACCGCAGGCTGTGGGGCGCCGCCAAGCCCGTGTCCTTCGAGGGCGGCTTCGCCGAGCTAAGCGTTCTGCCGGCCACCAACTTCGTGGGCCTGGTCCGTTACGACTGGGTGAACGCACCCGTCAAGCAGGACCGGGACATCACCCGCTGGACCGGCGCGATAAGGTATTATCCGCAGGACAATCTGGCCCTTCACTTCGAGTATTCGCAACGCAAGCAGCAGAACATGGTCCGCCGCCAGGAGGCCGTGGAAAACTTCTATACCGTAAGAATGGATTTTGTTTTCTGATACTGCGATCTTGAGGTAAGACTGAGCAGGCCCCGGGATCAATCGGTACCGGGGCCTGCTTTTTCCAATCAGGACATTTGCTCTATCAGATATTCGCGAGTCCCCAGCCCCATCTTCTCCGCGTGGACGATCTGGATGGTGGGATCGTACCTGGGGTACGAGATTCTGGAGAGGTCCTTGCCGTGGGCCTTGGCGGTGAGGTCGAGGGTGGCCTGGTCCGCGGCCACGATGTCGGTGGACGCGAGCACGCCCACGTCCGGGACGATCTTCTTCTGCGCAATGTCGAAGCAGTCGCAGTCCTTGGTCATGTCCGCGAGCACGTTCACGTAAACCGCCTTGTCCGCGAAGCGCCTCACCACCGCCGCCGCGTGCTCGGCCATGCTCTTCTGCAGCACCGGCGACTCGATGCGGTAGTCGAACTTGATCGCGCCGAAGCGGCACACCGCGATGCACTCGCCGCAACCGATGCACTTGCCGCGGTCAATGAATGACGCCCCCTCCGCCGCGCTGATCGCCTGGGTCGGGCACCATTTCCGGCACTTGCCGCAGTCCGTGCACTTCTTCACGATAACTTCCGGCGTGATCTTGCTGTGCTGCCGCATCTTGCCCGCCCGCGAGCTCAAGCCCATGCCCACGTTCTTGATCGCCGCGCCCAGGCCGGTGGCGATGTGGCCGGTGGCGTGAGAGATCACTACCAGCGCGTCAACCAGCAGCACCTGGCCCGCCACCTTCACCCGCTGATGCAGCTCGCCGCCTACCTCCAGCTCGACCTCGTCGGTCCCCGACAGCCCGTCCAGCGCGATGAACGGCGCGCCCGTGACCTCCACCGTGAACCCGTGCTCGTTAGCGTGCAGCGCGTGCTTGATCGCGTTCTCCCGCTTCCCCTTATACAGCGTCGAGGTGTCGGTCAAAAACGCCTGCGCCTTGGCCTTCTTCACCAGAGCGACCGCCGCCGCCGCCAGCTCCGGCTTCACGTGCGTCGTGTTGTTGCGCTCCCCCACGTGCAGCTTGATCGCCACCATGTCGAGCTTCTTCAATCGCTTCACAAAACCCGTGGCCTCCATCACCCGCCCGAGCGCCGCCGCCTGCTCCGCCGCCGAAGCCCCGTCCGGGAGCGGCGCGAAAAATACCTTGGACTTCTTCATGTTCCATCGTCTCCTTATGAGCTTTATTTCAGAGACATCTTAAACATGGTAGGACAGGCATTCCTGCCTGTCCAGCGGCTTTCACCCCGTGCAGAGCCGGACAGACAAGAATCTGTCCTACCCCCGGGAAAGGGGCTCAGCGCTTGCCGTTTCCTCCCCGCGATGCAACAATAAAAGACGAGAGGAGGGACTGTCATGTGGCGCAATTGGATCGAGGCGATACGGACCTGCAATCTGCCGGAAGGCGCGAGGATGGACCCGATAAGCAAGTGGCTCATCATCACCCGCTCCTGCGTGTTCTCCATGACCCTGATCTCGGCCCTGATCGGCGGCCTGCTCGCCGCCGTGTACGCGGCCGCGCCGTTTCATTGGGGCCTGTTGCTGCTGGTGGCCGTGGGCCTCGTGCTCGGCCACGCCTCCAATAACATGGTGAACGACCTCTTCGACGTGCTCGGCGGCGTGGACACCAAGGACTACCCGCGCGCCAACTACGCTCCCCATCCCATCCTCGACAACCTGGTCAGTAAAGAGGGGCTGATCGGCGCCATCGTGCTCATGAACGTCCTTGACCTCGCCATCGCCATCTATCTCACCAGGCTCGTTGGCTGGCCCGTGCTGGCCTTTGCCGTGGCCGGGCTCGCCTTCAGCGTGTTCTACGTGGCCCCGCCGCTCAAGCTCAAGCACCGCGGGCTGGGCGAGCTGGCCATCTTCCTGATCTGGGGACCGCTGATGATCGGCGGAACTTACTACGTGATGGCGGGCACGCTGTCCTGGCCCATCATTCTCGCCACCGTGCCCTACGGCATCGGCGTTTCCGCCGTGCTCATGGGCAAGCACCTGGACAAGGCGGACAAGGACCGGGAAAAGGGTGTGCGCACGCTGCCGGTCGTGCTCGGCGACAAGGGCGGCCGCAGCCTCACCATGATCATGGTGTGGAGCTATTACCTCATCATCACGGCGCTGACAGCGATGGGCTTCCTGCCCTGGCCCGCGCTCCTCGCCCTGGTCACCATTCCGCGCGCCAGTCGCTTCATCCACACCCTGAGCCAGCCCGTGCCGGCCACCGCCTCGGAGGCCTTCGCCATGGCCGAGGACGTCATCCCCGCCGACCTGCGCGCCCGCTTCGACCCGTCAAAGCCCATCGAGTCCTATCCCCTCTGGCCCCTGTGGTACGTGGCCTGGGGCGTCTGGTGGGTCCGCGTCGCCGGCGGATGGTTCGTGCTGGGGCTGGTGCTGGCGGCGATTTTTATATAGAAGAAGGCCATGAAACCGGTATTAATCATTCATACGATGGAAGCGGTCATGAAAAGAAATTCAAGCGTGGCAAGGGAATGCTTAATAAGATCTTCCGTTGTGAGCATCATTATTTTATTAGCCTGTCTGGCCGTTCCGGTACCCGGATTAACGGCATCGGCAGGGGCCGAACAGAAATTGGTCCTGGCCTTTTATTATCCGTGGTACCGGACAATTGAGGACAGCGGATACTGCACCTGGAACTTCGGGGGACTTCAATACGAGGACCGGGACAAGAGGTGCGCCGAGAACAAGAACACGCCGCGCCTGCCCGCGGGCGGACTTTACGACTCCTTGAATCCGGAAGTGGTGAGAAGGCACCTTGACGAGTCGCGGCGGGCGGGGATTGACGGCTGGGTCGTGAGCTGGTGGGGACGGGGCGACCAGACCGATGCGGCGCTGGCCCTGGTGCTTGACGAGGCCGGGGAGCATGCGCCGGGATTCAAGATCGCCGTGTACTACGAGATGATTCCGGGCTGCCGGGGCTGGACCTGCGATGAGATGAAGGGGCCGGAGAAGGTCAAAGCGGCCCTGGATGATTTCCGCTGGCTCCATTCCCGTTATTTTTCTCATCCCTCCTATCTTCGGGCGGACGGCCGTCCGGTGGTGTTCGTTTACATCCGGGCCATGCTGCATGGAATGGGCGAGTGGCCGCAAATCATCGCCCAGCTCCGCCCGGAGATGGAGTTGTTCCTCTCCGCCGACGCGGCCACGACTTTCCTTGACCCGCTGGTTCCGAAAGTTTTTGACCAGGTGCATTTTTACAACCAGGTGTACGAGCTGAAAATCCTCGCGCCCTGGCTGGTTGATTACCGCGGGTTTGTGCAGCGCGCCCGCTGCTCCGGCCGGAGCGCGGCCGTGACCGTGATCCCGGGCTATGATGAGCGGCTGGTCCCCGGCCGGCCCGGCGTCCGCCTCGAGCGAAAAGATGGAAAGACCTATGAACAAATTTGGGAAAAGGCCCTGGCCGCCGAACCCGACTGGGTCCTGATCACCAGCTTCAACGAGTGGTATGAAGGCAGCGAGATCGAGCCGAGCCAGGAGCTGGGAGAAACCTACCTTGACCTGACCGCGTCATACGCCGCCAGGTTCAAGGGTGATGCAAGCCCTTGACCGCGGAGCTTCCGAAGGCCTCGTCCAGCGTGGCAGGCTCAACTTACTCGAACTGCTTCTTGAAATCCGCGAACGCCTGCCTGAGCTCATCGAGTTGGGTGCGCAGCTCCTTTATTTCTTGAGCAAGCTCCGCCATCCGGTCGTTCTCGGCGCGGACCGCGGCCATGGCCGGCTCGACGCGGGCCTCGGGCGCCAGCTCCTCGATCTTGATCTCGCCCATGAGCTGGTGGGCGTAGCGCGATTCCTTGCGCCCGGGCTGGCGCGGGAGCTTGACGATGAACTTCATCTCGACAAGGTCATCGAGCGCGTGCTCGACCTCTTCAAGCGCGCCGAACTTGTGCAGCCGCTCGGTGCGCGAGCGCAGCTCTCCGGGCGTCTGCGGGCCGCGCAGCATGAGTTCGCACATTACCGCGGCCTCCGCCGGTACCATCTTGCTCTGCTTTGTAAAGTTGTGCCCGTACTTGGGCACGCGCGCGCCGGACGACTGGTACACCAGCTGCTTCTGCTTGAGGCCCTCCAGCGCCCGCGCCACCGTGGTCTCGTCATAGGCCGCCACCGGGTCGCGGTTGTTCTTCTGGTTGCAAGCATTAACCAGAGCGTTCAGGGACAGCGGATAATACTCGGGCGTGCTCATCTCCTTCTCGAGCAGGCACCCCAACACCCGGACCTCGGCATCGCTAAGCAGGCTTTGCATATCTTACGCTCCTTCCCGCAAGATTATGAACGTGCCCCGGATAAACTTCAAGGGCACGGCGTCCGGCCGTGCCCTTGCGCTATGACCTCATGGCCTCAGGTCATTTGTTCCTGCTGTTGGAACGGCCTCCTCCGGAGCGGCCACCAGACGACCGGTTGGAGTTGCTGCTCCGGGCCGGGGCCGAGGAGCGTGAAGTTGAGGGGCGCGAAACCGAGGAGCTGGAAGACGAGGAGCCGCGGTTTTGGTTGTAGCTCGGAGCCGGAGTGCTGCGGCTCGGGTTGTTGCCGGGCGCCGGGGCGCTGGCCCGGGGCGCGCTGTTATAGGAGCCGCGCGCGGGGGCCGCGTTGCGGTTAACGTTGGTATTGGCCGGAGGCGCTGAATAAGTACGGGTCTGCGGCGCCGGCTTGGCCGCCGGGACTCTGTTGGTTGCCGGGACGTTGTTGGCGGCCGGAGCGCGGTAGGTATTGGTGGCGCCGCGCGCGCCGTTGTTGCCGTCGTATCCGTAATGCGTGCTCGGCCTCTGCCCACCGCTCAACGCGCGGTTTGGCGCCACGCTGTTCTGCGGACGGGTGGCCGTGTTCCCGCCATTGCCGGTCCGGGCGCCGCCGTTCAGGTTGGAGGGGACCTCGACCAGGTTGCCGCGCTCGTCACGGCCGTAGTTCATGGGCAGCCGGGTCTCGGTTTTCGGAGCGCGTGTCGCGCTGTTGTTGCGATCGTTGCGGTACTGGTAGTTCGTCGTCGGCCTCGCCTCCGTGCGGCCGCTGCCCTTGTTGCCGTTGTTGCCATTGTTCACCGCCGGAGACTGGCCGCGGCCCGGGGCCACACGGTTGTTGTCGCCGGTCTTGTAGCCATAGCTGCGGTTCGACGGGACCGTCGGATGCATCCGGTCGGAGACGTTGCGCGCGTCATTGCCGGCGCCGTTGCCGGTGGTCCTTGTTTTCACCGTCGGGTGCTGCCGCTCGCCGGTGTTGCCCGTGTTCCTGCCGTTCACGGTGGGCCGGTTGTCGTTATTACCCACCGCGCGTCCGTTGTTCACTTCCGGCCGCTCTTTGCCGGTCATGCTGCGGGGATTGTCGCGCACGTCGTTGTTGCGGGGGTTCGCGGCGCGGCTGCCGTAATCCACCCGCGCCACCCTGGTGTCTCGGCTGCCGGCAACGGGCCGGTTGTGCGCGTACACCCTGGTGTCGCTGGGCCGCCGGTCACGGCTCACGTAGCCGTTGGGCCGCGGCGTGCGAGCGTTATAGTCAACGTCCAGGTGCCGCGAGATCTCACGGTACGGGTTCCGCACAACCTTGCACGAGCTCCCGCAATTGCCCGGCCACGGCCGCACGTAACGCCCGTAATGGCCGCGCCCGAAATCGTTATAGCGCACCACCGTCATGCACCGATGGTCAATGTAGCGGTCATAATGACTCGGCCCGAAGCTGAAGAACACGCCCACCGTCACCACGTCATAAGGGATCGGCTGCCACGCGATGTAGTCCGGTCCCTCGACCCAGAACACCAGCGCCGGGCTCCAGTGCGTGTGCACCACATGGACCGGGGCCCACACCCATCCGCCGGTCACCAGGACCCACCGGCCGTAATGGTACGGATACCAGCCCCACGGCTCGTAACTCACCCAGGTCCAGCCCCACGCCGGACGCCACACCCACCGGCCGTCACGGTACGGGGTCCAGCCCACCACCACGCGCGGACGCCACACATAGCCGTAAGTCGGGTCATTCACCCACACGCCGTTGGCCGCCATCTCCGCCGCCGCCGGCTCCGGCATATAACCCGCCACCGCCGCCGGAGGAGGCGCCGCCGCCGCGAGCTGCTGGTCGCGCTGGTCGCTCCACTTATCCAACTGGTCGCGGCCGCTGCTCCGAACGAGCTGCACGCTGTCGCCGCTCGCGTCCGCGCTCAAGGACTGGCCGGGGTTCAGGTTGAACCGGCCGCGCGGGCCGTCAACCTCGACCTTGCCGCCGCTCGCCGTCACCCGGCTCGCGCCGTCGTCAGCCACGTCCACCCGCGCACGGTCGCCCGTGTTCAGCACCACCGTCTGGCCCGGAATGTCCAGCATCAGCGGAGCGCCGCCGGAGGCCGCGACAACCTTGCCCTTGGTCAGAGTAACCCGCACCTCGTCGTCGGCAAGCTTCGTGAACTGGACGCCTGAGTCCTCACCCAGGCGAAGGTACGTGCCCTGGCCCACGTAAATCTCCGACTCGCCGCCCTGGTCCTGCCACACCATGTCGCCCTCGCCAATCGGCGTGTTCTGCGTGGCCTCGAACCAGTCCGTGTCAGACTGCTTGAGCAGCAGCGAGTTGGCCTTCCCGCTAACATCGCTTACCCACGGAACCGGTCCCGTGACCTCCTGCGGATCCTCAGCCAGCGCCCGCGACCCAAAACCAAACAGCCCGAGCGCAATCAGCACCGCTATCATCATTGTCTTTCTCATGGCAAACACCGCCTTTCTCAGGTTATGATACCATAACGCCATTAACGGTTTCCTTTGCTTGTCCATTCTATTCACCTCGCGCTCAATATAAAAGCAAGCTTGGTGCCAATCACGGCCCTGCCAGCGAAAAAGATAATTTGCTTTGTTTTTCATGGCCTTACAAGTGCCAAGAATTCCGCCGTTTTCGCCTCGGCCAGCATCTCGCATCCAGATGCGGCGCAATCGCGCAATAATACGTTGCGCCGGACTAAACAAACGCGCAACCAGGCTTTTACCGCGCTCGATACCGTAGCTGGCCTTATTCTTAGGCCACCGGGCCGGTTTCCGGAAAATTTTTCGCCCTTTTTCGTCCACGTTTCCAATAATAACAATAGCTTGCGCGTCGCGGCCCCTGTTTTTTAAAGAGGCGTGGGGCTTGAGGCGAGATTGTCCCGTTTGTAGTTGAAGGTCGGATGGCGGCGCCTTCGACCATAATTTATCCCATTTTTTTTCCTGAACAACTCTGTCTTCCGAGCCTCTTGCAAAAAGATTTCATTTGCCGTTGACAATATGCACTATTGTGGCCCGGCCGGCCATTTTTTCATGATTGGAGCGGCCGCCGCGCCCCAAACCGGCGTTTTCGGCCCGTATCCGCCTTTTTTGCGCGCACCTCTTCCGGCCCAGGAGCGGTTCGCATTGATTTCCAACCTCTCACAACAGATTCAGCAACCGCTCCGCCGTCAGAGCCAACAGGCCGAACATCAAATGAGCCGGCACTTTCGCGTGACCCCGGACCCGCACCTGCCGACCACCAAAACCCTCCTTAAACATCGAGAACCCGCGCTCCGCGGTCGAGCGTTCGTCATAACGACGTTTCTCCGCCGCCGCCATCTCCACCGACTCGCCCCCGCGCGGATTGCGGTCAATGATCGGCACGTGCCCCGGCAAGAGGGAGTAGGACCGGATCGCCTCCGCGTCATAGGCCGCGTCCATCAGGTCGTACAGGCTTTGCACCCGCGCCGCGCTCATCGCCGCCAGCGGGATGGCGGCTTGGCTGTCGTTGACCGAGGCCGAGGTCAGGATCGCGCTCACCGGGATTTCGCCGTCGGCCCAGTCCACGTGGAGCTTGTAGCCCTTCCAATGATAGGTCTTGCCGTTTTTTTTCTTCGTGCCCCAATCGCACACTCTCGGCAGGTCGTCGAGCATTGCGGAGTTGGCCAGGGCCACCCGGTCCTGGGGCGGTCGGCCCAAACGCCACCACCGAGCCGGAATAAAGTCCTCGATCCGAATCAACTCGAGGATGGAGATAAGTTTCTGTTGGGCTTCGGTCACGGAGCCGAGTTCCTCAGCCATGAAGGGGAACAAGTTGGTTTGCATATGATTCCAAACTTGTGATGTCTTTATCATCAGGCCGGTCCTTTCGTGGTTGGTTTTGGGTTCCAAAACCATCTTATCATGGAAGGACCGGTTTGTTTCTGAAAAATTCATGGGCATTGGCTAATTTTGCAAGAGGCTCATCCTTGTTCTTTATTCTTATGATAATGAAACTGACTCGATAAAATTCCTTGTGATCTCCGCGGCTTTGCGCTTTAAAATCCCGGCTCCGGATTACCGGGGATTAATTGGACGTGTAATCAATCTCGGGCGCGCCCTTGACCGCCACCGCGAAGCAGAAGCAGTGGATGGCGGCATGCCTGCTCACGGGCTTCAGGCTGTGTACGGCGTTGGGCGGGATGTGGACCATGTCGCCGGGCACGATCAGGCGCTTTTTTCCGGAGACCACCATGATGCCGCGGCCGGAGGTCACGTAATAGAACTCGTGGGTGGGGTGCTTATGGGGGTTGACCATGGAGCCTCCGGCGACCTCGAACTCGCTCACCAGCTCCAGGAACCCGCCCTCCGTGATCTTCTTCATCTCGCGCGGCGGGACCAGCCACCACACCGCCACTGTGCCGTCATGCTCCATGGCGGGGGCCTGGTCGTTGATCGAGCGCACGTCCATTTCATTAGCGGCCTTCTTACCCTTTTTCATCATGTTCCCCCTTATTTCAATTTTCCATTGCCGTCGCCATGCATCAGGTTAGAATTTCGGCCGTCCCTCCGGGACAAGAATGCCTCCACTCTCAGGCCATTATTCATTCATCATCATTTTTTCCTTTTTACTTTTTCCTTTTTACTTGACGTACACCCTCTCCGCGATGGCGATGAACTTGTCCACGTTCTCGGGCGTGACCAGCTCGAACGGTATTAAGATCTCCTGAGGCAGCGTCTCTGCCCGCAGGTGCTTGACGCAGGCCTCGATGCCGCCGGCGCCCTGCCCTTCCGGGTTCTGGAACACGGTGGCGGTGATCCGGCCGGACTTGATGGCGGCTAGCGTCTCGGGCAGTCCGTCCACTCCGACCAGCGCGATTTTCCCCGCGAGCCCGAACTGGTCCACGGCCTGGCGAGCGCCCAGCACCATGTCGTCGTTGTTGGCGATGATGAAATCGTAGTCCTTGTCCCTGGACAGGATGCTCTCGGTCACGCTCTGGCCCTTGCCGCGGTCATAATCGGCGAACTGCTCGGTGAGCTCGATCCTGGCGGCAAGCCCTTCCTTTTCCAGGCGCTGTTTGAAGCCGTCGTTCCTGGCGATGTCCGTGACCTGTCCGGCCACGCCGCGCAGGTAGATGCCGCGCAGCCGGTCGCGGCCGGACTTTTTATAGAATTCAGCGAGCCACTGTCCGAGCAGGTCGCCGGACTCGATCTGGTTGGAGCCGACGAAGGTGACGTACCGGCCGCCGTTGGCCTTGCCGTTGAACTGGACCACGGGCACGCCGGCGCGGTTGGCGGCCTCGAGGGAGGCCACGGAGGCGTCCAGGCTGGCGGCCTCGAAGGCCAGGCAGTCAACCTTCTGACCCAGCATCCGCTCCACGTTCTCCAGCTCCTTGCCCGTGTCGTTCATCGCGTCCGTCTCCACCAGTTTTACCCCCAGCCTCTTGGCCTCGTTCTCCGCGGCCTGCTGCAGCGCGGCCACGTAGGGGAAGGCAAGGTTCTGGTAGGAAACGCCGATGACGTAATTTGACGGGACTCGCGGAGCCTGTTCCGAGACCTTGGCCGGCGCGGCCTCCGGCCTCTTCTCCGATGCCTGCTCCGGCGCTTGCTGCTTGGAGCATGACGTCAGGGCGAATATTATTACCAGGGCCGCGCCCCAGGTCTTTTTCATAGCCCACCTCCTGTCTCTTCGTTCATTGATGTCGGCCTTTGCAGGACGATCGAGCTTTCGTCCGTCCCTCCGGGACTCGGCGGTTTACTGATCCCGGAATCCCAGGAATGAATTCCTGGGCTAATATCGAAATGTCCCTCCGGGACCAAAAGCGCCGGCATTCCTATCCCTCATCTTCCCTTATCATTCATAATTCATAACTCATAATTTTTCACTCATCCTTTCTTGCGCAGCATTCCATCGAACCAGACGGCGGCGATGATGATGGCGCCGATGATCATCTGCTGGGCGGGGCTCCCGACGTTGAGCATGATCAGGCCGTTGAAGAGCACGCCGATGATGAGGGCGCCGACCAGGGTCTTGCTCACGGTGCCGCGTCCGCCGAAAAGGCTGGCGCCTCCGACCACCACGGCGGCGATGGCCTGGAGCTCGAATCCCTGGCCGGAGATGGCCTGGGCCGCGCCCAGGCGGGAGGTGAAGACCAGTCCGCCGAGCCCGGCGCAGAAGCCGCTGATCATATAAACGCCGAGCTTGACGATCCCCACGTTGACGCCGGCGGCGCGGGCCGCTTCCTCGTTTCCGCCCACCGCGTACACGTAGCGTCCGAAGCGGGTGAGGTTAAGGACGACGCCAGCGATGGCGGCGGCCCCGATGAAGATCAGGACCGGCGCCGGGATGCCGAGCACCGTGCTCTGCCCGATGGCGCGATACGCGGGCGCCAGGTTGTACACCGGGTTCACCCGGTACCAGACCACGAACCCGCGATACGCCGTGAGCGTGCCCAGCGTCACGATCAGCGGGTTCACGCTTCCCGCCGTGATCACGCCGCCGTTGATGGCCCCGCCCAGGAGGCCGAGCAGAAGCGGGAGCGTGAAAGCGAGGGCGAGGCTATGGTGCGCGGTCCCCTGCTGCGCGAAAATGGCGGAGAACATGCCGCACACCGCGAGCAGCGAGCCCACGGAGAGGTCAATGCCGGCGGTGAGGATGGTGAAGAGCACGCCGATGGCCAGGATGCCCACGACCGAGACCTGCAAGAGGATCAGCATGATGTTGGCGCCGGTGCGGAACTCCGGGCTGATCAGGCAAAACGCGGCCACCACGCCCAGCAGCGCGAAATAAATGCCGTAGTCGCGCAGCGCAACAAGCAGGTCGGCCGAGCGCGGCGCGGCGCCTGGCGTGGTCCCGCCCCGGCTCATGCGGCGCCCCCCGCGGCGTTGCACGTAAACGCGACGCCGGCCGCGGCCGCGCCCAGCGCCTGGGTAGTGGCATTTTCGCGCGCGAACTCGCCGGCGATACCGCCGTGGCGCATGACCAGGACGCGGTCGGACATGCCCATGACCTCGGGCAGCTCGGAGGAGATCAAGATGATGGCCATGCCCTGGACGGCGAGGCGGTCAATCAGGGCGTGGACCTCGGCCTTGGCGCCCACGTCAATGCCGCGGGTCGGCTCGTCCAGGACCAGGATGCGCGGCGGACGCATCAGCCACTTGCCGATCACGACCTTCTGCTGGTTCCCGCCGGAGAGGTTCGCGGCCACAGAGCCGTAGGCCGCGGCGCTGATCCCGAGAGCGGACATGATCTTGATAATGTCATCGCGCTCCTCCCGGCGCCGCACGAACCCGAGCGTGGAAAGGCCGGAGAGGACCGGGAGCGACAAATTTTTCGAGACCGCGTGCATGAGCACCAGCCCGCGGCCGCGCCGGTCCTCCGGGACCAGCGCGATCCCCAGCGCCATGGCGTCGCGCGGCGAGCGGATCCTCACCCGCCGGCCGAAAACCTTGAGCGCGCCGCCGGTGGCGGGCGCGAGTCCGAAGATCGCCTCGGCCAGCTCCGAGCGGCCCGCGCCGATCAGCCCGTAGATGCCCAGCACCTCGCCGCGGCGGAGAGTGAACGAGACTCTCGAAAACGCGCCGCGCCGCGTGAGGTCATGAGCCGTAAGCGCCGCCTCCTGATTATCGGAGGCGTGGGTGTGCGGATAAAGTATGGACAGTTCGCGGCCGACCATGGCGCGGACCAGGGAGGGCTCGTCCCACCTGTCCGCCGTGTCGGTGGCGACCAGGGCGCCGTCGCGCAGGACCGTGATGCGGCCGGCCACGGCGAAGACCTCGCTGAGCTTGTGCGAGATGTAAACAACGGCTGTCTGCTTCGCCTTGAGCCGGCGGATAACATCGAAAAGCGCGGCGATCTCGAGCTCGGTGAGGCTTGCGGTCGGCTCATCGAGGATGAGCACGCGCGGACTCACCGATAGTCCCTTCGCGATCTCCACGAGCTGGCGGCAGGCCACGCTGAGAAGGCCGGTCTTCAGGCGCGGGGCGAGACTTACGCCGATCTCGCCGAGCAGCGCGCGCGCCCGCTCATTGATTTTCTTGCGGGAGATGAAGCCGGGAATGGAGGCGGGCTCGCGGCCGAGGAAAATGTTTTCGGCGATGGACAGCTCGGGCACGAGGAAAAGCTCCTGGTGCACGAGCGCGATGCCCAGGCCGCGGGCGTGGCCCGGATTCTTGATCCGGGCAATCTTGCCCTCGACCTCGATGGTCCCCTCATAATCGCTGAACATACCGGCGAGCACGCGCATCAGGGTAGACTTGCCGGCGCCGTTCTCTCCGACCAGCGCATGGACCTCGCCGGGAAACAGGTCCAGGTCAACGCCGTCCACCGCGACGTTTCCGGCGAAGGACTTGCGGATGCCGCGCAAGCGGATTACAGGAGAGACCATAAAATTAATTCCCTGATCCACCCATTACAACCCCAACAGATACGATGGGTTCTTCTTGACCATTTTCTCGAGGTTGGCGCGGGAGATGCCGAGGGCGAGGAGGAGGCGGATGAAGAGCTTCATGCCCTCGACGGGGTGGACGTTGAGCATGGTTCCGAGGTCGGTGGACATGACGATGCGGTCGGGCCCGACCTTTTTGATGATTTCGAGCATCTCGAAGGGGTCGCCGTTGGGGTTGTTGAAGTGGTTGACGGAGGAGTACATGAAGAGTCCGACGAAGGCGCCGCGGCGTGCCATCTCGACCTGCTGGGGGATGGTGGCGCGGTTGACGTTCCAGTTGGGATGGGTGAGCAGAATTTTCTTGATGCCCATCTTGCGGGCGGCGTCAATGACCACGAAGCGCTCCTTGACCGAGGCGTGGCAGGGGTCGAGGATCACGTCGAACTTCTTGACTATCTCCAGGATTTCCATGAGCTCCTTGAGCGGCTTGCCCTTGGCGTCCAGCAGCTCGATGCCGCCTTTCTCGCCCATGACGCGGTGGTGGTGCGCGGAGTCGTGGGAGGGCAGCCATACCTTTTTTCCGCCGGCCCGGCAGCATACCTCGACCGACTCCGGGAACAGTCCGCCCACGTAGTAGTTGCACACGATGCCGCCGAAGACGCGCACCGGCTTGAGCTCCTTCTCTTTGGCGTAGATGTCCACGATCTCCTGGACGTAGGGCGCGGTAAAGGCGGTGGGCATGGTCATGGACTTGAAGAGCACGGCCTTCATGCCCTCGTCGGTGGCGCGCCTGGCGATGTGGCTCTGGGACCATCCGGTGTCAATCAGCGGATCGGGCCAGCAGTGGATGTGCAGGTCGCACGCTCCGCGCATGATCTGTGCGACCTGCTCCTCGGTAATCGTGCCCAGCGTTGCGCCCATGCTCTCCACGGTGTGGTACGCGCGCTTGGCGTCGTTTCTGTACTTGGGCTCGAAACTGGGCTCGTAATCCTCCCGGACCTTTTTCCTAGGCGATGCTTTCCTGGCCATCAGCCACCCCCCCTTATTCTTACGTCATCTTTTTTGGATCCAAGTCTCGATCCATGATCGCAAGCGCCTGATCTCCTGCCGGACCCGGTCCCAATCAACCCTGGCTTCGGATTCCTGCGGGTAAATATCATAACGGAATTCGATGGCGAAGGGAGTGAGGTACCGCAATTCTTCGAAATCTTCCGGCAAATCAATCTCGGAGTCCCGGACCAGGTCCATCAATTCGGCCAACTGATGGGTAAGCGGATACTCGATCCCGGCCGCAGCCAGCAGCGCTTTCAGCAGCTTTTCAACCGCCTGCTGGGCATGAAAGCCGAGCGCTTCCTGCGGAGTTTCTTCGTTGATCCTCAGTTGATCGAAAACGAATTCATCCTGGGCCGCCTTGCCCAACATCAACTCAGCCGCTTTGCTCACCGTCATAAAGCACCCGCCCTTCCCGTGCCGCCCGATTAATAATGGTGCCGGGCACGTCCGCCCATTCCTCGAAACTCTTCCGGCTGGCCACGATGATGTCAACCGGCACCCTGAGCGGACGCAGCACATCGCTCAAGCGCACCATCTCCTGCCGCCGCGCCGTCACCACCGGCTCCACCACCAGGATGTCCAGGTCGCTCCCCTGCCGCGCGTCTCCCCGCGCGTGCGAGCCGAACAGGATGATCTTCGCGCCCGGCGCGGCCGCCTTCAGGCGCTCGACCGCTTCCCGGATGGTCTCTTCCGTGATCACCGTTTTCGCCCCCGCTTCGATTTAATCATGGATTGCCCTTACTTAAGCTCTCGGATGGGTAGATTGTAGATTTCGCGCCGATAACAGATCCGCAGAATCCAGACCTCATTCTTTTTCATCTTATAGACCACTCTCCAATCACCGACGCGGAGTGACCACAATCCTTTCATTGAATATTGCAAAGGCTTGCCGAAAATTTTCGGACTGACGCTCAAGCGGAAATTAATGGCCCTTTCAATTCTTTTTCGGATTTCGGCGTCGAGGCGGGGAAGTTCCTTTTCTAAAACCAGCGCATGATAGTAGATCGTAAACCCATTCATTTCACCTTGCCCCAGACTTGCTCATGGGTAAGGGCGGTGCGCCGATCAAAGGTTTTAAGCCTTTTTTCACCTTCCCGCGATAAATATATATCCTCTTCCCGCTCATACGCTTCCCGCAGGAGATCGCGCATCAGCCAGGAAATGGACACACCCCGTTTGCGGGCATTTTCCTTGAGCCAACGATGGAGCGACTTTTCGACCACCGTGGTCAGACGAGGATTTTTAGCCGGCATTTTATTTCCTCCTTTATTATTTTAATGTAGCACAAGTGCTACACTGAGACAATCCTATCATCTCCCCAGAAATCCGCCGTCCACCGCCAGCACGGCGCCGTGGACGTAGTCGGAGGCGCGGGAGGCGAGGAAGACGACGGCGCCTTTGAGGTCGGCGGGCACGCCCCAGCGGGCGGCGGGGATGCGTTCGAGGATCTGGCGGGAGCGCGCGGGATCGTTCTTGAGCGCGGTGTTGAGGGGCGTGTCCATGTAGCCGGGCGCGAGGGCGTTGACGTTGACGCCGCGGGCGGCCCACTCGTTGGCCAACGCCTTGGTGAGCTGGGCCACTCCTCCCTTGGCCGCGGCGTACGCGGGCACGGTGAGGCCGCCGGTGAATGAGAGGAGCGAGGCCACGTTGATGATCTTGCCCGCGCCTTTTTGGAGCATGACGCGGCCGGCCATCTGGCACAGGTCGAAGACGGCCGTGAGGTTGAGCTCGATCACCTGGTCCCAGTCCTCGATGGGGAAGTCCTCGGCCCGGTGGCGGCGCTGGATGCCGGCGTTGTTGACGATGATGTCAATGGTGCCGAAGGCGGCGATGAATTCGTCAAAGGCGCGGCGCCGCGCGGCGCGGTCAATGAGGTCGGCGGTGATTCCGGCAACGCGGCGCTGGGGCCCGCCTTTGGCCAGCAGCTCGCTGACCGTCGCGGCGAGCTCGTTCGAGACGTCCACCAGTCCGACGGCGGCCCCGGCCTCGATCAGGGCCTCGGCCATGGCCTTGCCCAGGCCGTAGGAGCCGCCGGTGACCAGCGCTTTTTTTCCGGAGAGATCGAACAGGTCCATGTTGTCCTCACAACTCGGGGACGGGATGATGCGGCGCCTCGCCCTTCAACACCCGCACCGCTTCCATGGCCGCCGTTTCCTTGAGCTCCTTGATCGCGCCCTCCGAGTACCAGGCGTAATGGCCGGTCAGGATCACGTTGTCGAGCTTCTTGAGCGGGCTGTCCTCGGGCAGCGGCTCGGTCTCGAACACGTCGAGTCCCGCGCCCGCGATCTTTCCCGCGCGAAGCGCCTCGGTCAGCGCGGCCTCGTCCACCACGGCGCCGCGGCTGGTGTTTACCAGGTACGCGGTGCGCTTCATTTTCCCGATCATCTCTTTGCTCACCAGGCGGCGCGTCTTCTTGTTGACGGGCACGTGGATGGAGATGATTTCGCACTCGGAGAAAATCTGGTCCAGTTTTTTCTCTCTCGCGCCGGCCTGGCCGAACGCGCTCTTATCCACGAACGGATCATAGGCCCATACCTCGCGCACCAGGGGCCGGAGCTTGAGCGCGAGCTCCTGCGCGATGCGGCCCAGGCCCACCAGCCCGGCGCGGCACTTGCCGAAGCGGGCGATGGGCAGGATTTTATCCAGCGCGTAGGAGCCGTCGCGCATGGCGCGGTCGGCCACGAAGAGCTTGCGGTGGAGCGCCAGGATCAGCGCGAGCGCGTGGTTGCTGACTTCGCTCAGGCAATACGACGGCACGTGGCAGACGGTGATGCCGGCGGCGCGGGCGGCGATGACGTCAATGTTGTCGTAGGCGATGCCGTAGCGGACGATCACCTTGCATCTCTTCATCGCCTTGATCACTTTTTCGTTCACCGGCACGTACTGCACCAGCGCGCCGTCGGCGTCCGCCGCCTGGGCCATGAACTCGCCGGGATCGCGCGTTTTCGATTCGATGACCTCGACCTCGCCCAGGCCCTTCAATACCTTCTTCTCGGCCTCGACGTCCGCGTACTCCTGGTAGTTGATGACGATCTTCATCTTGGTCCCCTGCCAGTCTGCAAAATTCGGTTGCTCAATTTCTCATTTTACCTTTGCTCCGAACCTCTCTTTGATAGCGGCTTCCGCCCAGGAGCGGAATTCCGCAATCAACTCCCGGATCTCTGATTTATTCAGCGGCGGTTCATCATCATATTCCAGAAACTCATAACGATATATCACGGCGAAAGTGGTTAATGCGGAGACGTCTTTAAAATGTTCGGGAAATGATATTCCCTGTCGCTTGAAGAGGTCAATCAATTCGGCGATGCGATGGCTTGGAGGGTAAGCCACGCCATGCGCGGCCAGCAGGGCCTTCAGCATCTTCTCCGCCGCCTGCTGAGCATGGAAGCCGAAAACCTCAAGCGGAGCATCGTCATCATGCAGGAAAGTATTCAGGATGTATTCATCCTGAGCGGCCTTGCCCATCAGCGCTTCGGCATGTTCACGTTCCAGCTTCAAGCACCTTGCCCTCCTTGGCTGCCCAGTAATATACAGTGCCGGGAGCCTGGGACCACTTCTCGTACACATCGCGGCTCGTCACCAGAACATCCACGGGGATCTGCAGGGAACGCAGTACTTCACTCAGCCGCGCCATCTCCTCCCGCCGCGCCTTCACCTCCGGCTCCACCACCATAAAGTCCAGGTCGCTCCCCTTCCGCGCGTCGCCCCGGGCGTGGGAGCCGAACAGGATGATGGTCGCGCCCGGGGCGGCTTCCTTGAGCCGCCTCGCCGCTTCCCGGATTGTCTCGTCTGAAGTCATAATGTTCTTTTTCTCCGCATTACTTTCTTAGACTAATGCGCCATATTATTTCATCCTTCACAATTCATAATTAATCCTTCTACCTCCTCACGTCCCCTCCCCTGCTCCTGATGACCTGCTCCACCTCGTCGCGGCTTGACCAGAAGTAGTCGCCGGCCATGCCCATTTTCATGGCGCTCATGGCGATGCCGAACTTGAGGCCGAGGGCGAGGTCTTTGCGGAGGAATCCGAAGATGAGGCCGGCGGTGAAGGCGTCTCCGGCGCCGAGGCGGTCAATGGGCTCGACTCCGGGGAAGCCCGGCTCCATGATGAGCTTTTTACCGTCAAAGGCCAGCGCTCCCTGATTGCCCAGGGTGAGGACCGCGATTTTGGGCGCGAAACGCTTTTTGATCTCGCGCACGGTCCGCTCCGGCTCGCCGCCGAGCTTGAACACTGTTTCCGCGTCCTCCCTGGTCATGACGAGGATAGTGACGCCCTGCATGAGCGGGGCCAGCGTCTTGGCGGCAGCGGCCGGCGGCCAGAGCTTGGCGCGGTAGTTCACGTCAAAGGACACCGCTATTTTTTTTGCGCGCGCCTTTTTGATGGCCTCGGCCACGGCCCGCGCGCAGCCGGCGGAGAGGGCCGGGGTAATGCCGGTGAGGTGGAGGATGCGGGTATCGAGGAGGAATTTCCAGTCGAGCTCGCCGGGCTTGAGGCGCGAGATGGCGGAGTCCTTGCGGTCGTAAGTGACGGTGGTTGAGCGCGGCGGCGTGGCGAACTCGACGAAATAGAGTCCGGCGCGGGCGTCGTTTTGCCAGATCACGCCGGAGACGTCAACGCCGTGGCGGGCGACGTCGGCGGCGATGCGCCGGCCGAGCGGGTTATCGGGGAGGCGAGAGACCCATGCGGTCCTTGATCCGAGCCGCGCGAGCGCGACGGCGGTATTCGACTCGGTGCCGCCGGTGTAGAGGTCAACGCGGGTCGCGGCTTCCAAGGCCTGGCCGGGCCGCGTGGAAACGCGGACCATGGTCTCGCCGAAGGTGGTGAGGTCATACTTCATGGCTTTTCCGCCAAGTCCAATCAGTAGCCAGCAGCCAGTAGCCAGCAGCCAGGGGAAAACCCGATGAGGCCTCGCTCAATTTCATTATAGTCATATCTGTGTTCATCCGTGTTCATCCGTGGTTAATTTTTTTTACTGCTGAAACATATGCCGCGGCCGTTTTTTCGATCTCGGCCCAGTCGCCTTTTTCCATCCATTCCTTCTTGAACAGCTCGCTGCCCACTCCGAGCGCGGCGGCGCCGGCCTGGAAATACCCTTGCACGGCTTCCACGGTCACGCCTCCGGTGGGCATGAGCCTGATGAACGGGAACGGGCCTTTGAGGCTCTTGATGTAGGCGGCGCCGAGGACGGACGCGGGAAAGACCTTGACCATGTCCGCGCCGGCCTTGTGGGCGGCGAGAACCTCGGTCGGCGTCATGGCGCCGGGGAAGACCGGGACGTTGCGCTCCTTGCAGAACGCGATCACGTCGGGAAGCAGCGCGGGCGTGACGATGAACTCGGCGCCCGCGTCCAGGGCCCGGGCCGCGGCGGCCGGGTCGAGCACGGTGCCGGCGCCCAGCGCGATCTTGTCCCCGTATCGCTTCTTGATTTGGGCGATCTGATCGCAGGCCTCGGGGCGGTTAAGGGTGATCTCCAGCGCGCGCAGTCCTCCCTCCACCGCCGCCGCGACCGCGCCTTCCACGGCCTTGGTCCCGGCGCCCCGGATGATGCCGATGATCGGGACCTGTTCCAGATATTTCATGGCCTCTTCACCCTTGCATACTCTAGCAAATTCCGGAGCACCGCCGCAACTTTGGAGTGCGCCGGCATGACGGCGCTTTCATTGGCGCTGCCAGGTTAAGCACCTCTTAATTCACCGCGGAGACGCAGAGAACGCAGAGGAGAAATATTTTTCAACTCAAAGTTCTCTGCGCCTCTGCGGTTGGACAGCCCCGCGGCCATGCCGTCGCCAATGAAAGCGCGGTCGTGCCCGCGCACTCCAAAACGCCAGGCCGCGCCTCGACATCATCTCCTTGACTCTCCGCCATGCTCTAATCTAATGTAGAGATCGTTTCCCGAGAGAAAGGAGTGTCCCATGTCGAGAAAGATGGTCAAGGCCGCGGTGATGATGGCGCCCGGCCGGATGGAGGTGCAGGAGTTCGATTACCCGAGGCCCAAGCCGGGCGCGATGGTGATCGAGATGGAGATGAGCGGCATCTGCGGCACGGACAAGCACGCGTTCAAGGGCGAGATGGTGCTGTACGCGGGCACGGAGGCCGAGCAGCGCGGGGTGTTCCCGTGCGTCAAGGGCCACGAGAACGTGGGCCGGATCGTGGAGATGAACGGGCCCTACCCCGACTACGACGGCCGCCCGCTCAAAATCGGCGACCGCGTCACCATGTGCCCGAACATCATCTGCGGCAAGTGCTACTACTGCCGCCACGTGTTCGGCTGGCCCTACTGCGCCAACAACAAGACCTATGGCGTGTACTTCCGGTCGGACAAGTGGCCGCACGTGACCGGCGGCTGGGCGGAGTACATGTACATCTTCCCGGGCTCGTTCGTGTACAAGGTGCCGGACGACATGCCCTCCGACATCGCGGTCAACATCGAGCTGATGGTGGTGACCAACAACGTGGACCGGGCCAAGGGCTACATGGAGTTCGCGTCGCGCGGCTTCGGGCTCATGGACACGGTGCTGATCCAGGGCGTGGGCGCCATGGGCATCGCGCACCTCATCAAGTGCCGCGTGCTGGGCGCGGGCGACATCATCGCGCTCGACACCTCGGACTACCGCCTCAAGCTGGCCAAGGAGTTCGGCGCCGACCATCTCGTCAACGTGAAAAAGACCAGCTTCAAGGAGCGGCTCGAGTTCGTGCGCGACCTGACCGACGGCCGCGGCGCGGACATGGTCATCGAGACCACCGGGCTTGCCACCGTGCTGCCGGAAGGTCTCGACCTCCTGCGCCGCGGCGGCACTTACCTCGAAGCCGGCAACTTCGTGGACTCCGGCGAGACCACCATCAATGTCCACCGCCACCTCGCCGCCAAGAACGTGCTCCTTATCGGCAACACCAACCACCCCAACTCCGAGTACTACCGCACCATCAAGATGATGCAGCGCTACAAAAAAGAATTCCCCTGGAAAAAATTCACCACCCACAAGTTCCCGCTGGACAAGGCGCAGGAGGCCCTGGAGTTCTCGCTGGGGGAGAAGGCGCTCAAGGTGGTGTTCGACATGACCGGAAAGGCGGGGGAAAAAGGCAAAAGGAAAAAGTAAAAAGGAAAAAATAAAGTATGGGAATGGTTGGCGGGAAGGCCGTTTTAACGGCCTTTCTTAAGAGTGCAGGCCAGGCATTTATGCCTGGTTCAGCGGTGGCGGGAATAGGGGGAGAGGCCGTTTTAACGGCCTTCTCGCATCATGGCTTTAGCCGTCGCGAGCTCCGATGAATCGGCGAGAGGAAAAAAATGCTGGTAGGTTGCAATACCGTGGCGTTCCGGAAGTACTCACTCGACTTCGCCCTGGAGCGGATTGCGCGGGGTGGGTACAAGTATGTTGAGGTCGAGGCGAATCTGTCGTGGTGCGACCATACGCGCACGGACCAGGACGATCCGGTGAAGTTCCGGGAGAAGGTATTGGGCTCGGGGCTCACGGACATCACTTGCATCGGCTCGCACCGGGAGCTGATCTCGGAGGCCACGGCGGAGGAGGACTTGAAGCACTCGCTGGAGTTCGCGGCGGCGGCCAAGGTCCCGGTGGTGGCGACCGGCGAGGGGCGTCTGCCGGAGGGCATGTCGCCGGAGGAGGCGCTCAAGATTTTGAGGCCGAAGATGGAGCGGCTGGCACAAGTCGCGGAGAGGTGCAAGGTGCATCTGGCCATCGAGCCGCACGGCTCGCTCTCGCTGTCTCCCGGCGGGATCGGCAAGATTATTACGCTGGCGCCATCGCCGTGGGTCGGGGTGAACTTTGACACGGCGAACCCGCACCGCGGCGATTACGTGGGCACGACCCACAAGGGCTTCGAGTGGAAGCTGGACCAGGCGGCGGCCGGCGATGAGCTCGCGGTGCTGAGGCCGGTGGCCGATAAGGTCGTTCACGTGCACTTCAAGGACGTGGTCGGCCGGAACGCGGTGGTGCTGGGCACGGGCGAGGTGAAGCTTAAAGAAGAGCTTGAGATCATGCGCCAGGCCGGGTACGACGGCGCGCTTTCCTATGAGACCGAGGGGTGGGAGGAAGCCGAGGAGTCGCAGAAGATGATCGAGGCGAGCCTGGTCTTTACCAGAAAACTCCTCGCGGACCTGGGGATCAAATACTGACGCAGCGAAGACGATGCAACGGGAGGGCGGCGATGCGGCGGGTGTGTATTGGTTTATTGTTTATCGTTCTGCTTTCCGTGAAGGGCCAGGCGCAGACGGCGCCGGCCGGGCGCTTCCAGCGCTTTGATTTCAAGCTCAAGGGCGAGATCACGGACGTGATCACGGAGGACCTGGACGGCGACGGGCTGGACGAGGCGTTGGCGGTGCACGTTGACCAGTCCACCGATCCTCCTCAGCGGCATCTGGCCATTTTCAGGCAGGACCAGGACGGCTTTGACCTCAAGAAGAGGACGGACTGGACCTTTCCTCCCGAGGTCGCCGCCATTGACGTGGGCGACGTGGCGGCTGACCCGGGCCGGGAGCTATGTTTCATCACCGAGGACGGGGTGTCGTATGCCGTGGTGCGTGACGGCAAGGTGGGCGCGCTCAAGAGCCTGTTCCCGGCGCCTTCCATGGTGGCCATAGCCTATGAGCGGGGCGTGCCGTATTACAACTTCGTGCGCGACTATACGGGGGACGGGAAAGATGACGCGCTGGTGGTGGGGTTTGCCAGGTCGCTGTTCGCAAAACAGACGGCGCCCGGCGAGTTCGCGATCCAGGAGCTGCGCCTCCGGCCGCGCATGGACATCCAGGCCTTTGACGTGGGCAAGCTCCTGGGCGACAGCGAATCGCCCATGTTCCGGGTGGCCTATTACGCGCCGCAGGTGAACATCCTTGACACCAACAACGACGGGCTCACCGACCTGGTGGTCAACTTCGAGTCCAGGGTCCTGGTCTTCACCCAGAACGCGCAGGGCTTTTCCATCGAGCCGGCCCAGGTCTATGATCTTAAGCTCATGGCCGATGAAGATCGCCACCGGCCGGGCCGCAACCGTCCCAACTTCGCCTTCGCGGACCTCGACCGGGACGGACGCATGGACGTGCTCGCAACACAATCCCAGGGCGGGCTGGCCAACATGACCTCCCGCACCGTGCTCTACTGGGGCAACGGCGACGACCTCGCCAAAAACCAGCCGAGCCAGGAGTTCAAGCTGGACAACACCGTGATGAGCATCTTCGTCCGCGACGTGAACAATGACAAGCTCCCCGACCTCATCATGCCCACCATGAACCTGGGCGCCTGGACCGCGGGCAAGGTCCTCATCACCGGAGGCCTCACCGTCACCTGGAACATTTTCCTGCAGCGGCCCGGCCACAAATTCAACAACGCGCCTGACCGGTCATTCAATACCGATCTCAAGTTCAACATCTCAAAGTTCCAGCTCGACTCCGGCATCCCCAACGTGTTCGGCGACTTCAACGGCGACGGCTTCCCCGACGAGGCCGTGGGCGCGGACAAGGACCTGCTGGTCGTCAACCTCCGCGACCAAAACGGACAGCTCATGGGCATCGAGGAGAGGATCGCCATCCCGTCGTCCATGTTCAACCGCGCCATTGACCTCAACCGCGACGGCAAAAGCGACATCGTGATCAATTACGAGGAAGAGTCCGACTACGCCAGCGAGTTCCATATCCTGATCAACCGGGGGTCGTGGAGCAAGTAAGGGCCGTTGAACAAGATCGAGTCCGGGGCGGCGCGACTTGTCTGGGGCATGACTCGATGGGATAATATGAGAAGGAACACGGGAATGGAAAACTTCATCCAGAACAGGCTTGCAAAGATCAGGGAGCTTTGCGCAAGGCACGACGTGATGCGTCTTGCTGTTTTCGGTTCCTCGATTCGTGACGGGTTCAAGCCTGGGACCAGCGACGTGGACTTATTGGTCGAATTCCAGCCCCTGCCGCCTTCACAATACTCCAGGAATTACTTCGCGCTGCTTGAAGACCTGGAAAAACTTTTCGGGACCGCGGTTGACCTGGTGGAAACGGAGCCCATCACCAACCCGTTTTTCAAGCGGGAGATCGAACGGACAAAGATGGTTCTTTATGAGGCCGCCTGAAGTCAATAAGTATCTTTTTGATATGCAAGAGGCTTGTGGGCTGATCGAGAAGTTCACGAGGGGAAAATCTTTTGAGGACTATTGCGATGATCCTCTGATCAAGTCCGGAGTAGAACGCCAATTCGAGATCATTGGCGAAGCCCTGAGCCAGGCATTGAAAATGGAACCAAGTCTGAAAGACTCAATCACGTCGGCCTCCAGCATCATCGCATTCAGGAACCGACTGATCCATGGCTACTCATCCGTGTCCAACCGGCTGGTCTGGGGCATTATCGAATTGAATCTTCCCTCGCTCGGTGAAGAACTCAAGCAACTGCTTAAGGATGCGCTGTAATGAATCGAGCCATCATGAAAAGAACAAAGAAAGGCGTTTCCATCCCTTCCCGCATGAAAGCCGCGGTGCTCTACGGTTATAACGACCTCCGAGTGGTGGAGAGGCCGGTGCCTCGGCCGGGGCCGATGGAGGCGCTGATCAAGGTGGAGGCGTGCGCGATTTGCGGGACGGACCCGAAGATCGTGGCCCACGGCTGGCCCAACAACCCTCCGTTCGGCGAGTACATCCCGGGCCACGAGTTCGCGGGGACGGTGGCGGCGCTCGGGGAGGGCGTGAGTAACTTCCGGGTCGGCGACCGGGTGGCGGTGGAGCCGCACAAGGGCTGCGGCACGTGCGAGAACTGCATCCGCGGGCTTTACACCACCTGCCTCAACTACGGCAACCTCGCCGCGGGCCACCGCCACTACGGGTTCACCGTGAACGGCGGCTACGCCGAGTACGCGGTGAACCACGTGAACACCCTGCACCCGATCCCGTCGTCGCTCTCTTTCGACGAGGCCACGCTGATCACCACCGCGGGCACGGCCCAGTACGGCATCACGCGGATCGGGGGCGTCAGGACGGGCGAGACGGTGGTGGTGTCGGGGCCCGGCCCCATCGGGCTCATGGCCTGCCAGCTCGTGAAGGCGGAGGGCGCGGGGCTGGTGATCTTCACGGGCACGAGGAAGGAGCGGCTGGACCTCGGGATCGAGCTGGGGGCCGCGGACATCACGCTGAACGTGCGCGAGTGCGACGTGGTGAAGGAGGTGTTCCAACTGACCCACGGGGTGGGCGCGGACCTGGTGATCGAGGCCGCGGGCACGGCGCAGGCCGCGAAAGACGCGGTCGAGTTCGCGAAGAAGAACGGCCGCATCGCGCTGATCGGCATCTACCAGGGCGAGATCCCGGTGAACCTGAACAAGGTGGTGCAGTGGAACATGACCATCGCCGGAGGCAAGGCTGAGGGCGACTGGTCGCTTCGCCGCATCATCCCTCTCATGAGCGACGGCCGCATCAAGGCCGCGCCGCTCATCACCCACCGCTTCCCGCTCATAAAAATCAACGAGGCGATGAAGACGTTCGTGGGCAGAGAGGGAGGGGCGATCAAGGTGGTTATTAATCCCTGAGAGATTTATTTCACGCAAAGGCGCAAAGTCCGCAAAGGAAAGATACAAGAAATGATAATATTCTTATTTGCTTTGCGATCTTTGCGCCTTTGCGTGGAAAATAAAGGTCTCAAAATAATCAAAGGAGTAGCCGATGTCCAAAAACAAGAAAACTGAGTTGTGGCTGACCACGGAGAATCCCGCCATCGTGTTCGAGAACACGGAGGTGGGGAGGCTGAAGAAGAAGATCTGGGACATGTCGGAGAAGGAAGTTGACGCGGTACTGAAGAAGTACGGGGTGCCGGCGGAGCCGGAGCTGGGCAAGGCGGGGTGCTACATCCAGACGACGGTAAGGAAGCAGCTCATGGCCAACCGGCGCCAGAACGACATCGTGCTGATCCCGGTGGGGTGCACGGAGAACCACGGGATGCACAGCGTATCGGGGCTGGACAGCTTCAACGTGACGCAGATTTGCGAGGGGGTCAGGCGCTACACGGCCCGGCGCGGCCGTCCGGTCACGCTGGCGCACAACCCGCTCTCTTACGGCGCGCACCCGTACCACCACATCGGCATGCCGGGCAACATCAACATCCCGCAGGAGATCGTGCGCGAGTACCTGATCTACGTGATGCTCGGCCTGTGGAACGACGGGTTTCGGAAGCAAATCATCGTGAACAACCACGGCCAGCTCTGGGTGCTGGAGGCCGCGCTGCACGAGTTCCTGAACCGGTTCCAGCTCCCGGGCGTGTTCCAGGTGTTTGACTGGCACCGCGCGGTGCGCGAGTTCTGGTACCCGAAGGGAACGGCGGACCAGGTGGACACGCCGTTCGTGCACGCGGACGAGTCGGAGACGTCTTTGGCGCTGCTGCTCTTCCCCAAGGGCATGGTGGACATGGGCGCATGCGTGGACACCAAGCCGGTGGCCTATCTTCCGCCCGGCCACTTCGACAACTCGGTTGACAACTTCCACCGTCCGCACCGCTGGAGCGAGGGCGAGGGCCACATGGCCATCGAGCTCAAGGCCACGCCGGAGGGCGTGGTCGGCTGCCCCGGCAAAGGCACCGCGAGCAAGGCCAAGCGGCCGGTCGCCGCGATCATGGAATACCTCACGCTCACCATTGGCCACATCCTCGATGCCTTCCCTCCGGGCAAGCTGCCGCCCACGGAAAAGGTCACACTGCGCACGGCCCGGGAAATGGCGCCTTACCTCAAAGAGCCGCTCAGCAAAGGCTGGCGGTCAGTCTATTCCCTGCCGCGGCTGAGCTTTTGAGAGCGTAGGGCGTAGAGCGTAAAGCGAAGGGCGAAGGGCGTAGAGCGAAAAAGTTGATTAGGCCACCATCCGGCCTGATTCACGCCATTCGACCTTCGCCCTACGCCCTACTCTTCTCATCAACACCAGATTCTGAAGAACCTTTTCCGCACGATTGTTCACCATCAAAACCAGGGTCAGGCCTTGTCCCCGTTCTTCTTGATGGGCAGGGGCTCGGCGCGCCAGATGTCGCGGTTGTACTCGGAGATGGCGCGGTCGGAGGAGAACTTGCCCATGCGGGCGACATTGATGGCGGCCTTTCTGGCCCATCCCCTGCGGTCGCGGTAGGCCTGGTCCACTTTTTCCTGGCAATCGCAGTAGCTCGGGAAGTCGGCGAGCACGAGGTACGGGTCGTGGTCGAGGAGCATGTCCACCAGCGGCCCGAAGAGGTATGGCTGCTCAGGCGAGAAAAAGCCCTGCCTGATGAGGTCAATGGCTTCCTTGAGCAGCGGGTCCTGATCATAGTACTCGCGGGGGCTATAGGAATTGCGGGCGGCGGTCACCTCTTCGGCGGTGAGTCCGAAGATGAAGATGTTGTCCGGCCCGACCTCCTCCATGATCTCGATGTTGGCGCCGTCGAGGGTGCCCACGGTGAGGGCGCCGTTCAATGCGAACTTCATGTTGCCGGTTCCGGAGGCCTCGTATCCGGCGGTTGAGATCTGCTCGGAGACGTCGGCGGCGGGTATGATTTTCTCGGCCAGGGAGACGCGGTAGTTGGGGAGGAACACAAGCTTGAGCTTTTTGTTGGTGGAGCCGTCGCGGTTGATCATCTCGGCGACGTGGCAGATGAGCTTGATGATCATCTTGGCCATGAAGTATCCGGGTGCGGACTTTCCACCGAAGATGAATGCGCGGGGGACCACGTCGAGATGCGGGTCGTGCTTGATGCGGAGCCAGGAGTGGATGACGTAGAGCATGTTGAGGAGCTGGCGCTTGTACTCGTGGATGCGTTTGACCTGCACGTCGAAGATGGCGTCGGGATCGAGGGTGAAGCCGGTGAGGTCGGCGGAGATCTTGGCAAGCCTCTCCTTGTTTTGTTTCTTGACGGCGTTGAACTGGTCGAGGAACGCGGGGTCCTTGACAAACGGCTCGATCTTCCTGAGCTCGTCCAGGTTTTTGATCCAGCCCTTGCCGATGCGCTCGGTGATGAGGGCGGAGAGGCCGGGGTTGGCGGCATAGAGCCAGCGGCGGGGCGTGACGCCGTTGGTCTTGTTGTTGATGCGGTCCGGGAACATCTCGTCGAAGTCCTTGAACACGCGCTCTTTGAGCAGCCGGGTATGGAGCGCTGCCACTCCGTTCACGGAGTGGGAGCCGACGAACGCGAGGTGGGCCATGCGGACCTTCTTCCCCTTTTCCTCCTCGATCAGGGACATGCGGCTTAAGCGGTCGTTGTCACCGACCCAGCGCACGGACACGTCGCGCATGAAGCGGCGGTTGATCTCGTAAATGATCTTGAGGTGTCGGGGCAGCAGGTCGCCGAACATGGAGACGGGCCATTTTTCGAGGGCCTCGGAGAGCAGGGTGTGGTTGGTGTAGGCGCAGGTGCGGGTGGTGATGTCCCATGCCTTGTCCCAGTTCATGGCGTAGTCGTCGAGGAAGATGCGCATGAGCTCGACGACGGCCAGGGAGGGATGGGTGTCGTTCATCTGGATGGCGACCTTGTCGGGAAACTCGTCGAAGCTCGTCGGGTGCGTCACGCGGTAGCGGCGGATGAGGTCCTGGATCGAGCAGGAGACGAAAAAGTACTGCTGCTTGAGCCGGAGCTCCTGGCCCTGGTAGATGTTGTCGTTGGGGTAAAGCACCTTGGAGATGTTCTCGGAGAGGTTCTTCTCCTCGACGGCCTTGAGGTAGTCTCCGTGCTGGAAGTAGTTGAGGTCGAACTCGTGGGAGGCGCGGGAGGACCAGAGCCGGAGGGTGTTGACGGTGTTGTTGTCGTAGCCGTCAATGGGGATGTCGTAGGCGACGCCGATGACGTCGTTGGTGTCGAGCCACTCGGTCTTGAGTTTTCCGTCGGGCAGGGTTATTTCCTTGATCTTGCCGTGGAAGTGCACGGGGAAGCTGTACTCGGGCCGGGGTATTTCCCAGGGGTTTCCGTACTTGAGCCAGGCGTCGGGGAGCTCGGACTGGCCGAGGTTACGGATGGTCTGCTCGAAGATCCCGAACTCGTAGCGGATGCCGTAGCCGTAAGCGGGGATTTCGAGGGTGGCCATGGAGTCGAGGAAACAGGCGGCGAGTCGTCCGAGTCCGCCGTTGCCGAGTCCGGCGTCCGGCTCCTCCTCCGCGATCTCCTCGAGATCCAGGTTGAGGTCCTCGATCGCCTTCCGGGTCTCGCCGTAGATGTCCAGGTTGATCAGGTTGTTGATGAGGGCGCGGCCGAGCAGGTATTCGGCGGAGAGGTAATAAACGCGCTTGATGTCCTGGTCGTAGTAGGTCTGCTGGGTGCGGATCCAGCGCTCGACCATGCGGTCGCGGGCGGTGAGCGCGAGCGAGTGGTAGAGGTCGCGCATGGTGGCGGTGTACTTATCCTTGGACAGCGAATACTCGAGATGGTTGGCGAAAGAAATCTGGATGCTCTTCGCGTCCATGCCCTTGCCGAAGGTCCCCCATTTCTGGAACAGAGCGCTGTCCTTCATGATCTCTCCCCCCAGGTGTGGATTGTATAGTTTCCTGCTCACTTTTTTCCCCCTGTGCTACTGACATCAAGGATACGGAATTTTTTTCTGCCGCAGATGAACACAGATGAACACAGATCAAAAAAATTTATTTAAAAATTATCTGCGTTAATCTGCGTTCATCTGCGGCTCTCTTAATTCTCCAGTTATTTTGTTTTCGGTCAGAGCCGTACCCAGTCCGGCGTGTACAACCGTATCGTCACGAAGCGGTTTCCGGAAAGATTATCAGGTTCCGGGATGGTTGACAAATATCTCAGCCGGGCGCCATGATCTCGATCCTGATGGTGTCGCCCTGGCCGGAGGCGTCGAGGAGTCTGATTTCATGTTTTCCCGGGGTGGGCGGGAGCCAGACTTGTTGGGTGGGCGAGGCTGAGGTCATGAAGCGACCGTCCACGAACCAGTAGAGCTCGCGGGCGGCGGTGCCGGCGGCTTCGAGCGGGATCTCCTGCTTGTCCCGGGGGAGGCCGGGAGTGATGAAGAAGACGGCGTTGGGCTTGGGGCGGAGGATCCTGGCGGCGCCTTCGGCCACATTAGTGTCCCGGCACAGGGGATGAAGCGGGGGCGGCGCCGGGGCCTCGATGTTGAGGGCCGAGATCCAGCGTCCGGCCGCGGCGGGGAGCGCGGTGAAGACGCGGGGCTCGAGCTCCAGGTCCTTGCCGCAGAGGGGGTTGGCGCGGAGTCCGGAGTCCTTGTCCACCAGGTACTCGACGTGATAGGGGCATTTCATGGGGGGCAGGTGTCCGCGGAGGGCGAGCGCGGTCTTGAGGTGGGGGCAGTTTCGTCCGGCCAGGTATCCGGACCAGGCGCAGATTTTCACCGGGATCAGGTCGGGCGGGGGACGGTCAACGCTTTGGTTATGGCCCTTGGCGGCCATGCCTTCCAGGACGTCGAAGAGGACGGGTCCGGAGCGGTCGGCGCCGGTGAGGTAGTTGGACGAGGCCCCGTCGAAGTTGCCGAGCCACACGCCGGCGGTGAACTCGCCGTCTCCGCCTATGGCCCATGCGTCGCGGAAGTGGGCGGAGGTGCCGGTTTTCCAGAAGATGTTTCCGGGGAGCGTCATGCGCCTTCTACCGGGGAAGTCGGGGCGGTCGCGGAGGCGGAGGGCCTGGCGGGTGAGGTAGGCTGCGCCGGGGGTGAGGAGCGTAAGCGGCGGGGACGGCGGCCGTCCGCGGGTCCAGGCCGCGTCCTGATACACGCCGTCGCGGCCGAGCATGGCGTAGAGGTTCACGAGGTCAGTGAGGGTTATGTCCATGCCTCCGACGGCGATCCCGAGTCCGTAATGTCCGGGCTCGTTGTTGAGCGTGCTCACGCCGGCCTCCCTCAGGAAATCGAGGAAGCTGTCCATGCCGATGTCGCGCGTCAGGTTTACGAACGGGATGTTGAGGCTCTGGGAGAGCGCGTCCTGGAGGCGGACCAGGCCGCGGAAGTTGCGGTCGAAGTTGATGGGCGCGTAGCCCGAGTAATAGACGGGCGCGTCGGCGACCATGTAATCGGGGAGAGCGAGTCCGCGGTCAATGGCGAGGGCGTAGATGAACGGTTTCATGGCGGAGCCGGGCGAGCGGGGCGCGGCGAAGCCGATGACCTGGCCCTGGTGCTCGGCGTCCCAGAAATCGAAGTTGCCGGCGGCGGCCACGACGGATCCGCTCTGGTTTTCGATCACGACCACGGCGGCGTTGTGGATGCCCATGGAGTCCAGCTCGGCGCGGTAGTTCCTGAGCACGGTCTCGACGATGGCCTGGGCGTCGCGGCGGAGAGTGGACTTGACGCGGCCGCTATCGCGGCGGGCCTCCAGATAATAGGCCGCGTGCATGGCGTCGCGGGGAAAGGGCCGGAGCGCGTCCGGCGGGGCCGTGGACCCTGCCTGTCGGGCCTGCTCCTCGCTGAACACGCCGTCGGCCCGGAGCACGTCAGAGAGGTGGGCGACGACGCGGGGCATGTAGGCGGCGTGCCCGGGCGACGGATAGCGCAGGGTCGGGTTCTGGGGCACGCTGAGGAGGTATGCGGTCTCGAAGGGGGAGAGCTCGCGGCAGCGGTGGCCGAAATATGACAGGGACGCGGCCTCGACTCCCTCCAGGTTTTTTCCGTAGGGCGCGAATTCGAGATAGTACTCCAGAATTTGGGGCTTTCCGAAGCGGAGCTCGAGCTGGAGGGCGCGCAGGGTCTCGATGATCTTGGAGCGCAAGGTGCGGGGCCTGGGTTCGAGGATGCGGACGAGCTGCATGGTGATGGTGGACGCTCCGGAGACCACGCGGCGGGCGTATAGGTTTTGCGCGGCGGCGCGGGCCACGGCCACGGGGTCCACTCCGGGGTGCCGGTAGAAGCGCGAGTCTTCGAACTGAATGAGGGCGCGGAGGTAGTTCGGGTCCACCTCGTCCAGGCCGACGTGGATGCGCCACTTGTCGTCCGGGCTCAGGAACACGCACATGGGGCTGCCGTCGGCGTACTCGACCATGGGCGAGCCGGGCGCGGCGAGGCGCTGGGGGAGCGGGACCAGCCAGGCGGCGGCGATCCCGGCGGCCGCCGCCGCGGCCGCCAGGAGCGCCGTCACGAGCATCAGAATTTTTGCTTTTAAGCGCATGATCCCCTTCCCTTTCAGTCCGTGAGCGCTCCCCACGGGTCCTTTATCTTGACGGTATCCCCGGTCTGCTGGGACCACTTTTCAGGGTCGTACATGGCCTCGGCGCGGACGGGCGGAGTGGTGAAGATGCCGCCGGTGACGGCACGGAGGACGTAGATCTGGCTCACAGTGGCCCGCGCATCCAGCGCGCCGAAGAGCTCGATACGGTCGTCGCGCATGTTCATGTAGTCGGTGTCCCACATGGAGTCCTGGTCGGCCCATGACACGGCGTGCTCGCGCTGGAGTCTGGGGTTTTCGATCTCGAAGCCGGCGCCGAATCGGTCCACCAGAGCCACGTTCATGATCGGGCGGTCCAGCAGGTTGCGCAAAGTGACCTCGACGTAAACCAGGTCGCCGAGCGTGAGGTTTTTGGGGTCCAATTCGTCGCCCTTCTCGTTGCGGTACGTCCTGCTGACTTCGAGGGAGTGGTCGCCGGTCTCGGGCGGAACGTCGGGCTTGACGCCCTCGACGCGGACCATGGCGAAGAGGTCCCCGCCCTCGATTTTGTCCATGGTGATGGCCATGCTGTTCATGGCGCTGACGCCGAAGATGCGCCAGCCGGCGTCCTTGTCCGCGCCCTTGCCTTTCGTGAGGGGCGCCACGGCCTTGCCATCGAGCAGAAGGGCGACGTCCGACCAGGATGACGCGCTACGGGCCGCGCGCTTGCCGAGCGCGCTCACGCACCAGGAGAGCTCCTGCGTGGTGTAGTTTTCGCTGCGGTCCTGGAGGCTCAACGAGATGGACTGGGCCAGCGGCTCGAGGCTCGAGCTGTCCTTGAGCACGTCCTGCGCGACCTCCAACATCATGCCCTGCTGCCGGAGCGCGGACCAGAACGACCAGCCGTTCTCGCGCTGGTTCGCGGCGGCATAGACCGGATTTTTCAGGTCCTTCTCATAGGTGGCGTCGCCCATCAGATAGAGCGCGGCCTTGAGCAGGAAGAGGTTTTCTTCCTTGAGCTCGCCCCATTCCGGGTTCGGGTTCTCGATCAATTTCTGGATTCTTCCGGAGCGGCCTCTTCCGGCGCGGGCGAGCACGAACTGCATGTAGGGCTCGGAGGTGGCCACGGAGTAACCGTACTTGGGGTCTTTGAAGTTGGGATTGTAGTTCAAGATGTTTTCCATGAAGCTGAGCGCGTCGCCCACCCGGTCCTTGTTGATGGGGTAGCCGGCCTCGATGCCTTCGAGCATGAGGTGGGTGGCGTAGGCCGTGCCCCAGTAGGTGTTGGCGCGCGCGCCGGGCCAGTAGGAGAACCCGCCCTCCGGGGTCTGCATGCTGAAGAGGCGGCGGACGCCGAACATGAACTTGTCCTCGATGCTGCCGTCGGCGGTGACTTCGGGGTCCATGGCGGAGACGAGGCTGCCGATATAGAGGAGGGGCCGGGTGGTTGAGGTGGTCTGCTCGATGCAGCCGTAGGGATACTGGATCAGGTACTTGAGGTGAGTTAGCTCGCGGGCATAGCGGTGGTTGGTGATGGATACGGTGGTTTTTTCGGCGAGCGGGCTCCAGCCTTTGCCTTTGAGGTCGGCGATGAGCTCGTTGGTTCCGGGCTGGAGCTTGTGCAGGTAGATGTCGTGGGTCTCGCCGCCGTTCAAGAAGATGGGGAGCTCGGCGTGGTCGCGGGAGCGGAATTTTCCGGCGGCGGCCATGACGTCGAACACGGCCTTGCCGTAGGCGGCGTTGACGCGCGCGAGGTAGGTCACGGTGCCGGACTGTTCGGGCGCGAGCACCAGGGACTTGACGGCCGGCTCCAGAAGCACGATCTCGGAGCTCGGCTTGAGCTCGACGGTGACGGTCTGCGGGGCCCCGGTCATGTTGGTGATGAACACTGGCGTTACCAGCTCATCCCCGGCGATCAGGAACCTGGGGAACGAGGGCTGGAGCACGAGGGGATCGCGGACCAGGGTCTTTGCGGAGGCGCTGGTCATGCGGTCGGGCGTTACGGCGACGGCCATGATGCGGAGGCTGCCGCGGTAGGTGGGGACCTGGAACTTGACGACGGCCTTGCCGTCGCGTCCGACGTCAATGAGTCCGGACCATAGGGCCACGGGCTTGATAGGCTGGACGCGGGGTCCGGCGGCGCCGGTGTCGTAGGCCTCTTCGTCGCCGCCGTCTCCTCCGGTGCTCTTGCCGGATGACGGGGGCAGGAGCATGGTCCAGCCGATGGTCTCGAAGGTGCTGACCGCGAGCCCGCGCTTCTTGAACATGTCGGCGAGCGGGTCGGGGTTATTGAAGTCGGTGAGCTGGAGCACGCCCTCGTCCACGGCGGCCACCGTGGCATAGAGACGCCGGTTATGGAAGCCGGCGACGTCGAGGCGTACGGCCAGCTCCTGGTTCGGCTCGATCTCCCGGGGAGCGGTAATGTGAAGCGAGAGGTTATGCAGGGAGGGCTCGAGCTTGACCGAGGCCACGCCGAAGGCGCGTCCGGGGATGAAGGCCTGCTTGCTCTCGTAGAACGGGTCCTTTAAGAGCAGCGCGCTCACGTAGACGTTGGGCGCGAATTCATGGAGCGTGAATTGGGCGGTGAAGGGCCCGGGCTTCACGTCGTACCATTTGGCCTCGACGATGCGGTCGGTCTCGACGGTGAGGAGGAGGCGGCCGGGGTACGGCATGTTCGCGGCCACGGCGACGGGGTCGCCGGTCTGAATGGTTTGCGGCAGGTTGAGGACGAGGCCTTGGGGCAGCATGGGCGCGGGCGTGCGGTCGTCGTTGCGGGACGAGGAGTAATATTGTTCCCAGTACCAGTCGTATCCATCGCCCTTGAGGTAGAGGCCGGTCGAGATTTTGGGGCCGGAGGCGGCGCGGACCAGAAAGGCCTCGGTGTCGCGCGCCGGGGTGAAGGAATACTTGAAGCGGCCGTCCTTGACCTTGACCTTTTCGGTCCGCAACGAGACCTCGCGGACGTAGCGGTGGTTCTCGCTGGTGCCCTCATTATCGTCATATTCCCATGACCACTCGGACTCGATCTCGAGCAGCTCGACGTCTACTTCGGCGGCCTCGGTGGCGAGCGCGCCCTGCCAGTCCACGACCACTCCTTCCACTTCCACCTTTTGTCCGGCGACGGCCTTGGCGGCCGAGGATTTGAGTCCGATGTAATGGAGGTCGGGATGGACCTTGATGGAGGACCGGGCCACGGAGGTCCGGCCGGAGCCGGCCTCGAACACGGAGGCCGTGAGCTTGACCGTGGCCGGTCCTTTCATGGAGACGACATCGGCGACGGGCGGGCAGGTGACGCTCACGGAGCCTTTATCGTTCAGGGTTTCCTGGACCGAGCCGAGCGGGAGTGGCTTGATCGGGTCCTGGCGCCAGACGGAGAAGGTATAGCCGGGGTGCTGGGTGAAGCTCAGCTCGGCCGGCTCGACGGTGCACTTGGCTTCCACCTTCTCGCCCCTGGCGACGGCTCCGAAGAGGTAGCGGGCCTCGACCCAGAATGACGGCTCCTCGGCCGCGGTGATTTCGGCGGTGAGGGGGGTCGCGGTGACCTTCATGCGCTCGGGCACGAACTCTTCGACCTGGAAGGAATAGGCGCCGATGGCCACGCCTCCGACCTCGAGCGTGAAATCGTACTTGCCGGTGGGCGCATAGTCGTCGAAGGGCAGGTCAAAGACGGCCATGCCGGCTTCATTGGTCTTGGCCGAGATCACGTCGGCGTCCTTGCCGCGCGGGTCTTTCAGCCGGGCGACCAGGGGGATGGGCTTGGCGGGCGCGCGGTCTCCATCCTCCCAGACGATGGCGGCGAGGTGGGCGGTCTCGGCGGGGCGATAGACGCCGCGGTCGGCGTAGATCACGGCGCGGTAGGGCATGGTGGAGTGATACTGGTCTCCCTGCACCCGGTACTCGGAGAGCGGGATCTGGAGGTCGGAGAATTTGAGGAGGGTGAGGTCGTCGCCGGAGCGGGCGATCAAGGCGAACGGCCCCTTGCCGGCCTCCTTGATGGGGTCCGCGAGGCTGGTGAAGGATGCGAGCCCGTCGGCGCTGGTTTTCGCCGTGGCGATGACGCGGTTGCTCACGGTGACGACTTCAATGGCCACGTCCTTTTGCGGTTCCAGGGTCTCGGAGTTGACGGCCCATACGGAGAGGTCCATGCCGGAGGCGCCGGCTCGCTTGGCGATGAGCGCGAGCCGGGTGAGCACGACGCGGATGGAGTCGGCGCGGTTGCCGCCGGTGGCGGTGAACTCGTACACACCCTTGGCGCCGGCGGGTGCCAGGGGGGAGAGGTCGAGCCAGCTCGTGCGCTCGAGGTCGGGTTTGTTCTCGACCTTGAAGGTCTTGGATGCGATGACATCGGAGGTGCGGTCGTCGAAGCGCTCGTCCTGGCCGGAGAGCCAGAAGACCAGGTTGGTCTCGGGAATGCGGCGGGCGGTGACGGTGATCTCGTCCACGTTGATGTGCTTTAAGGGGACCTTGGCCAGGCGGTCGCGCGCGACGTATCGTCCCTTGGCCACGAAGGATGCCTTGGCGGTGCGTTTGGGGATCTTGAGGTCGCGGGAGAAGTCGGCGATGAGCATAGCGCCGCTTTTAGTGTAGAGGCCGCGGTCGAGGGCCAGCTTGTAGTCGCCCTCGTGGAATTGGCCGTAGATGCGGAAGCCGCCGCGGGCGGGCGCGAGGCGGGGATTGACCGGCGGCTTGAACTCGACCTTTTGATCGAAGGAGTCCGGGTCAATATCGCAGGAGTCGCGGCCGCCGGCATTATCATAACATTGGACGAAGAGGTAATAGCCTTCGGCGCCTTCGCTCAGGTTGACGGAGTAGATTTTGATTTGGGGGGGATTGCCGAGGTCGAAGTCATGCTGGTAGTCCTCTTCCATGACGACGCCGGCCACGGTGCTCTTGAGTCCCTTCGCGATTTTGAGGTTAAGGTCGTTGACCAGTCCGGGCCTTGGCAGCCGGGCCACGATCAAGAGGTTTTCGGGCTGGTCCAGATTGGTGACCTCGACCTTCTCCACGGGCTCGTTGTTGAGCTTGAGGTCAAGGCGCTGCTTGAGCTCGGCGGCGGCGACCGGGCCGGTGAAGGCGAGCTCCACCCTGGCCTCGCGTTTGCGGAAGTCCGTGCGGTTGGAGTTGATCCGGGCGACTTTGAGGACCGTGAACTTGAAGGCGGCCGCCCATGCTCCCGGCCTGGGCGAGCGCAGGATGCCCTGGCTGGTCTCGACCTGGACCACCTCGACCTCGAAGCCGTCGTAGAACTTGAGGCTGTCGGCAGGCCGGAGGACCATGGTGCTCTGGTCATTCCACGTGCACGACGCCTGTGTCTGCGGCTTGACGAGGAAGATGGTGTTGGGGCCGCACAACATGGTCACCTCTTTGGCGTCCACCAGGGGCCGTGGGAAGCGGGCCAGGACCATGTCCGGTCCGCGCTGGGCGGTGATGACGGGGGCATAGGGATCGGCGGCCTTCATTTGGGTTTTCGGGGCCTCCCGGGCCGGGGCTTTATTCGTCCCGGTGTGCACGGGCTGAATGACCTGGGGCCCCGTGGCGCTCTGTTGTCGCGGCGCGGGTTGTCCGCGCCTGGCGGCTGGCGGCGCCGCGTTTTTCGAGCCCGGTTGTTCCTCGCAATCATTGCCCACGGCCAGAGTCATGGCGATGATTATGAGGGTGAAAATGGCCGCAAGAATCCTGTGGAGTTTCATGACAATCCTCCTTCCCGTTTTCACCTGATTGTTTTACGGTTTAGTGTTTCTGGCCCCCGGCCATTGGCTTGAAGGCCACCTTGAACACGGTCCCCTGTTCGTCCGAATGCACGTTTATTTCGGCGCCATTGGCCTCGCAGATCGCTTTGACCATGGCGAGTCCCAGACCGGTGCCGCCGGCGTCGCGGGCGGTGGTGAAGAAGCGGTCGAAGATGCGGAGCAGGTTGGCGGGCGATATGCCCGGGCCGGCGTCCTTGACCTCGACCACGGGCCCGGCGGACAGCTCGACGGTCACCGGCGCGCCCTTGCCGTGGGTGAGCGCGTTGTCAATGAGATTGGTGAAGAGCGTCTCGGCCATGTCGGCGGCGATGCGCGCGGGGGCGGCGTCGGACTTTTTCACTAAGGTGATGGTCTGCCCGGCCTCCATGTAACGCCGGGCCATGTGTTCGAGGAGGTCGGCGATGTCGGTGGATGCGTCGGCGGGCTGGGCGAGCTCGATCCTGGTCAGCGCGATGAGCCTCTTGACCAATCGCTCCATGCGCTTGACCTCGGTGTCAATCATGGTGAGGAAGCGGGCCCGGTCGGCCTCGCTCATGTCCGGCCATCCGTCGCGCAGGAGCTCGATGGCGCCCTGGATGCCGGCAAGCGGCGTCTTGAACTCGTGGGAGACGTTTTTAGTGAACTCCTCGACATAGTTGTAGCGGCGCTTGAGCTCGGTGAGCATCTCGGAGAGGGCCTGGGAGAGCTCGTGGGCCTCGACCGGCGCGATCTTTCCGGCCTTGAGCGAGACCCCGGACTCTCCGGCGGCGATGCGCTGGGCCTGGGTGATCATGGTGTTGAGCGGGCGGGTGACGAGGCTTGCGAGGAGGAGGCTGATGGCGATGGTGATGACGACGACGATGATGAGGGCGGTGGCGAAGCGGCGCTCCCAGAGGTCGCGCAAAAAAGTCAGGCTGGTGCGGTGGAGATAGACGACCCCGGCCAGGTACTTGTCCTGGTAGAGGATGGGGATGGCCACGTAAACGCGGACGCGGGAGGCGCGGCTGATGGAGCCGAGCTCGGAGCGTGGCCCGAGCTCGCGCTCGCGGAGCACGGAGCAGTAATGTCCGGCGAGGGCCTGCCGGACCTCATGGCGGTTAGTGAGGCTCTGGCCGATCATGCCGCCGGTGCTGGCCACGACCACGCCGTTGTCGTCGAGGACGATGACTCCGGAGAGGTTGTAGCGCAGGACCTCGCGGAGGATGGGCTGGATCACGGCGCCGGCTTCGAGGGCGGCGGGATTGACCAGGGTTTCCGGCGTGAGGCCGTCCGGGCCGGCGGCAAGAATCTTGTCGCGGGTGAGATCAATCTGGGGGAACTGGGGCCGGTAAAAGTCGTCCACCAGCGGCGGCGGGTTATCGAGGAGATGGGCGAGGTTCGGGTCGGTCATGTCCCCGTTTCCGACGGCGGCGGAGAGGGCGGCTATGTAGAGGGCCTGGACGTATGCTCCCTCGGCGATGAGCTTGACCTCGGTCTGTCGGTGGAGCACGTTCTCGAAGATGCGCAGCGACGCTATCCCGATAATGGGCAGGGCCAGGACCGCGAGGTTGATGGTGATGACGAGCGCCCGGAGGGAATATGCCCTTTTGATCCAGGTCCAGCGCATGTTAATTCTCCGCCATCCTGTATCCGAGTCCGTGGACGGTCTCGATGGGGTTCCATCCGGTGGGCTCGAATTTTTTCCGGATGCGTTTGATGTGGCTGTCTATGGTGCGGTCGGTGACGATGACTCCGTCGGCATAGGCCCGGTCCATGAGCTCGTCCCTTGAGTACACCTTTCCGGGATAGGCGAGCAGGGCCTGGAGCACGCGGAACTCGGTGACGGTGAGCGCGACCTCGACCTCGTTCCAGAATGCCTTGAAGCGGTCGAGGTCAAGGCGGAGCGGACCGTGGACCAGGTTCTCGGGCGCCTTGTCGCGCCCGGGGGAAGGTTTCGCGGAACGGCGGAGCACGGCCTTGATCCGGGCGGTGAGCTCGCGCGGGCTGAAGGGCTTGGTGATGTAGTCGTCGCCTCCCATTTCGAGGCCGATGATGCGGTCCACCTCGTCGTCCACCGAGGTGAGGAAGACGATGGGCACGTCGGAGTCGGCGCGGATTATCTTGCAGACCTCGGTTCCCTCCATCTCGGGCATGAGGATGTCGAGGACCACGAGGTCGGGCCGGCGGGCCTGGAAGGCCTTGATGCCGGCCTTGCCGTCCGGGGCCAGCGCCACCTTGTAGCCGGCCTTGGTCAGTGCGTACTCCACGATCTCCCGGATGTGCGGATCATCGTCTATCACCAGTATGGTTTGCGTCATCTTGGTTTTACCTCGCCGTGCGGTTTTGGAGGTGGGGCCGACACTCCTGTCGGCCCAGACAGAGGGGACAAGAGTGTCCCCTCCACCATCCTCATCGTAGCAAAAACCGCTGGATCCCGGAAATTGGCGCGGGGAATTCATCCTGCTCCCCCTACCCTGCTTGTCGAGAGGCTTGTGGCTTGAGGCTTGAGGCCTGGGGCCTGGACACGGGGGAGGACGGGGTCCTGGCCAGGGAAAGGTACTCGGAAAGCGGGAACGATTTTCCGGGGCACTCGGTGACGTTGACGGCGCGATGGGGAAGGATTTTGGTTGCGTCGAACCGGTACTTTTGCATGAGCTCGCCGGTCAGGTTGGCGAGGGCCTGCATCTGCTTGGGCGTGGGCCGGTGGTATTTCTTGTCGGCCCACCTGGGGTCGAAGTACCCGACCACGCAGATGCCGAGCCAGCGGTTGAAGCGCGAGGATTTGGTGTGCGCGCCGCGGCAGAGCTCGGGGCGGCCGGGCTCGATGGTCCCGTCGGGCAGGATCACGTAATGATAAGCGATGTGATGGATCCTGCCCCGGTACCACACTGCCATGCCCCTTAGCTTGTGCTCCTCTTCGAAGGCGGCGGCGGTGGCATGGCAAAGCTGGTCGGGCCCGGTGGCGGAGTGGTGCACGATAATGCCGCCGGGCTGGATGGAGGCCGAGGGGATCACGCCTCTGGAGATGGCGCGGAGGGCGTCGCGGAGGGCCTGAAACGGCCCCGGCGCCGCGGCCAGGGTCAGGCCCCCCGCGGCGAGCGCGATGCGGCGCGACATGGTGCGGACGTGCATCACACTTCCCCCATCGGAGGAGGAACGATGGGGGACTGGGCCTGGGGACGGGCCTTGCCCTCAATGGTCCCGCCCATCCTGGGGCCTCCCTTTTTGCGTCCGGGCATGCCTCCCCAGTCCTTGTCCTTGAAGCTCTCATCCCAGTCAATTTTCGCGGTCATGCGCATGAGCACGGCCAAGCTGATGATGGCGCCGATGGTGACGGCCAGTCCGGTGTAGCCCTCGAAGAAATGGGCGAAGGCGAAGAGGATCTGATAAATGAACTGTGACATCCCGGCCTCCACCAGGGCGAAGCGGCTGCTGACCACGAGCCGCAGATAGGACACGACCAGGAAATAGGAGACTGCGGCGGAGATGATGAACGAGAGCTTGACGTCGAGGTGGTCCACCAGGTAGGAAAACAGGATGTTGAATGCGAAGAAGCTCGCGGCCAGGAAGAAATAATTCATGGGGTGCAGCTTGATGCCGCGCATGACCTGGAGCGTGAAGATCATGAAAAAGAAGAAGAGCAGCGACACGGGCGCGGTCGTGCACATGGCGGCGGCGAGGGGCCCGGGGTTGATGCGGGTGGGCATGACCATGCCGATCTGCACGGCGCTGACCAGTGATTCCTTTTCCCAGGTCAGGGTCCAGCCGCCGGAGGTCTCGTGTTCCTTGCGGTCCGGGCTGATGGATTCACGAGGAAAATCAATATTGTCGAAGTCAGTCCTCATGGTGAGCTTGAAGTCCTTGACGATTTCCATGTTCTTCCCGAACTGGTAGGTCCACTCATTCATTCCGCGTGATTTGTAGCGGAAGTTGATGAGCTGCGAGGCGTTGGCGGGCAGGGTGAAGCGGGCGACCATGCGGCTTTGGCCCCTTTCGTCCACTCCGGTATCATAGGCGAGGTCGGCGATGCCCGGCGCCTCGATGGCCATGTTGTCGTAAACGGCGCTGGAGCTGGGGAAGGGAAAAGCCATGACCACCCTCACAGGCAGGGCCACCGGGTTCTTGATCCCGTATTGCGACTTGTAATCCACGGTATAGGTCGAGAACCAGAGCAGGCCCTTTTTGCGGTAGTCGAGGGCGAGGTCCACGCTGATGTCGCTCTTCTGGAGCCCGAGCATCCGCTCATGCTTTTCCTTGACGATCTTGATGAAGTCCTCGGGCCTCATGGCCAGCTTGCGGGGCTGTCGCTGCTCCATCTCGGCCTTGACCTGCTCCTCCTCCAGCTTCTTTTTGGTGGCGGCCAGCTTCTCCTCGTTGTTCATCTCCGTTCTTTTTTCAGTTTCCCAGTTGGTCCAGACGGCGGGGGCGACCTGGTGCTGCTCCGTGCCCCAGAGGCCGCCGACCGCGTCCGACATGCTTGCGCCCCGCTCCCGGGTGCGGTAGGTCATGTTCACGGACAGGATCATCCAGGCCACGGAAGTGCAGGCCAGGATCAGGATGAGCGCCACGATTCTTTTCACCATTTTTGACCTCCTGCTCTTCTCTCCGATCTCTTGATCATGGCGCTACCATATATGGGGCGCGGGGAGTCAAGATGTTCAAGAGGTGGCGATTCCGGGGAAAGATGTGGCGAAATTGTGGCAAGGGTAATGAGCATCGAGGATGAGCCGGCATGGTTTTGTCATCAGCATTTGACTTGGGGAGCGGTTCAAGTAGAATGGCGCTTGACCGTGGTCCGGCGGCAACCACTCAGGCGGGTGGCGGTCCGTTTTGCATAAGCTTTTGAGCGCATTGCGAAGGTGGTGGCATGGAAAAGATCAAATCCGCTCAGAGGAAAAAGGTCCTTTTAAAAACCGGGTTTCTGCTCGTGGCGCCTCCTTTCCTTATGGTGCTCGCGGTGTTCGTGGGCAACCTGGGCCAAGGCGTGTGCCTGTTCAATCCCTCCCGCAACGGATATTGGGCCAGATATGACCTGGAGCGCCTCTACCCTGATCTCGAGGAGTCCACGGTCAGCATCGAGGTTGATTACGAAGGCCCGGTCAGTGTGGTTTCGGGCGGGACGGAGCTCTGGGAGAACGTGGTGGATAAGCAGGGTAAATACCGGCTGTCGGGTTCCTCGTCTTCGTATTACACGCTGTTCTGGATGCCGGTGTTCTCCAGGAGCGTGCCCTTGTTGAGCGGGCGGTGGACGAGCGATCTGACCGCCAGCGGGCTGGTGGACGTCACGGGTTTTCTGGGGCCTCCCAACCAGACCTATGCCATCGCCTTGGGGAGGCCGCGCGGGGGCTTAAGCCTTGGCGGCAAGGAGGGCGCATCAGGCCTGGAGATAATTCCGGTTCAGAACCCGATGTTGCGGGGCGATCGGTGGCGTGATGAGAATGATAACCCGCAATGCATCATGTATTTTCTGGGGGCGGGCGAAGCGGTCGCGGGGATGGCATCCTACGACGGCAGCTCCGGCCTGCTGCTGAACGCGATGTCGTTCGCCAGGCAGGGCCTTAGCCTGACGCTCCGCGAGACGAACTTTCCCACCAATCGGATGCGGATGATGCTCCTGCCCTTCGTGCTGGCGACGGCCACGGCGCTGGCCTTTTACGAGATGTTCTGGTCATCGGTCAAGGAATCCGGGTCGGGCGACGGCCTTCCGGTGCCCATAGAATTCGCGATCATCGGCTACAGCGCGGTCCTGGTGGACGTCTATTTCGATTTTTTCTATTTTCACCTGGCGGGCACCAATTTCCTGCTGGCCGTGCATTTTTTCATGGTGTTCCTGATCTGGCTGCGTCTGGGGTGGTGGGCGGCGCTTCCGGCCATGGAAATTGCGTGGGCGGTGGTGGTCTGGATGTTTTACGGTACCATTGATCCGGTATTCACATATTTTCCGGCCTCTCTGTCGGCGTGGTTCCTGGCGCTGATGATCCAGGGCGCGTTATCGCCGGGGACGCTGCCCAAGCTCCCGGAGCGCAAGAAGATGTGAGCCCCTTATCCGCCGGGCGGTCCGAGAACGGTCATGGCGGTGTTGGCGGAAAAATATTCCTCCAGAATTTTCCTGGCGACGGACCCCGCGGCGGCGCCCCCGGACCCGCCGTGCTCGACCATGACCACGATGGCGATCTTCGGATCGTCGGCGGGGGCGTAAGCAATGAACCAGGCGTGGTCCCGGTACTTGACCGGCGTTTCCTCGAGCGGCCTTCCCTGGTAGCGTTTGCTGACCTCGGAGGTCCCGGTCTTTCCCGCGATCCTGATCACATCACTGCGCACGTAGTTTCGGGCGGTGCCGTCCGGGGCGTTCACTACTCCGTCCATGCCCTCGCGCAGGATTTTCAGGGTCGGCTGGCTGATGAGTCCCCGGGCCATGACCCGGGGCTCGAACTTGGTGAGGGGTTTTCTGCCGGCGTCTTCAAGGTGGTGGATGAGCTGGGGCCGCAAGAGGGTCCCGTTGTTGGCCACGGCGGCGGGCATGAGCACGGCCTGGAGGGGCGTTACCAGCATGTAGCCCTGTCCGATGGAGATGAGGATGGTCTCTCCCGGATACCACTGTCGGTGGCGGACCCTTTGTTTCCAATCGGGGTCGGGCACCAGGCCGGCTTTTTCCTGGTCGAGCCCGATATGGATGGGGCTGCCGAGGCCGAAGCGCCGGGCCCACTTGGCGATCTCCCATACTCCCATTTTCTCGCCCAGCTTGTAGAAGAACACGTCACAGGATTGGATGATGGCCTGCTCCACGGCGATGTTTCCATGTCCGGTCCGGTTCCAGCAGCGGAAGTTCTGGTTGGCGAGCGTGTAAAGGCCGGTGCACTCCTGGCGGGTTCCCGGCTTGATGAATCCGTCGTCGAGTCCTCCGGCCGCCATCACGATCTTGAAGATTGAGCCGGGCGGGTAGGCGCTGGTTATCGCCCGGTTGAGCAGCGGGTGGTCCGGGTCATCGCGCATTTGTTTCCAGGCCTCGATCCCGATGCCCTTCACGAAGAGGGAAGGGTTGAAGGCGGGCTTGCTGAGCAGGGCCAGGAGCTCGCCGTTCTTCACGTCCATGATCACGACGCTCCCGATGTTCCCGCCCATGGCGTCGGAGGCTATCTTCTGGAGGCCGATGTCAATGGTGAGGACCACGGACTTTCCGGGCTCGACCGGGCGGGCCATTGCTTCGAGTTCGCGCAGCTTCTCGGTGTAGTCGAGTCGGCCGCGCATGTCCTGGAGGTTGTTGTCGGCGCTGATCTCTCGTCCCTTGGCGTCCACGAGCTTGGAGGTGAGGCCGGGTCGTCCGCGCAGGGTGAGCTCGAGGGCGCGTTCGAGGCCGGAGACTCCGAGCCGGTCTCCCATTCGGTAGTCCGCGAACCGTGGGTCGTTCATCATGTCGCGGGTTATTTCGCCCATGTATCCGATGAGGTGGGAGACGTAGATTGATTCGGGATAATATTTTCGGACGGGTCGAAGCTCGGTGTCCACTCCGGGCATTGCCAGTCGGTTCTCCTCCACCTTGGCGAACTGGTCCCAGGTGATGTCCTCGGCGGCCTGCACCGGGATGAAGGGCGACCATGACCGGTTCTCTTCCATCCGCTCCTTGATGGCCTCGGGGGTGGTGGACAGGATGTTCGCCAGCATGTTCAGGGCGTCGTCATTGATGTCGGCGGGGGTCACCAACACGTTGAAGCTCTGCTCCCAATCGGCGAGCATGAAGCCGTTGCGGTCATAGATGTTGCCGCGCATGGGCGGGACCGTGATCTGTCGGATCTGGTTGTTTTTCGCGATGCTGGAGTAGAGCTCATTCTTTACCACCTGAAGGACCCAGAAGCGGATGAGGAGCAAGAGGAAGGCGCCGGCGATGATCAAGAGCCAGCCGTCGAGCTTCTCCTTGATGATCTGGCGTTCCATCTCACTTAACGGCATGGGCATGGCTTCGTCCCCCGTTAGACGGCGGCCCGCGGCCCGCGGGGCATCTCGATGAAACCGGGCAGGCGGCTCATGACAAAAAAGAAGACGGGCACCAGCGCGGCATTGATCAAGGCGCCGAGCAAGACGTGGGCAATGAGGCCCCCGGAAAGCGCGACCGGCTCGGGGGAGAACAGCCCCTGCAGGATGTATAAAACAACCCGGTCGAACAGGCCGAGCGCCAGGGCGATGGTGAACTGGGAGAGGGGGGCGTCGGGGCTGAGCCTCTCCCGGATGACCTGCGCGGCCATGAAGACGCAGAGGCAGGAGGCCATGAAGATTCCGCTCATGCTGCCGGAGAGGATGTCCTCGGTCAGGCCCAGGGCCGCGCTCCAGATGGAGCCGTGGACCGGGTCCTTGAACAGGCCGACGATCACGACGATGATGAAAATGAAGTCCACCTGCAGGTTGCGGGTCATGCCGGAAAGGATGGTGGTCTGGAGCACCGCGGCCACGGCTCCCGCCAGCAGCACCAGCGCGTATTGGCGGATCATGGCCCTTCTCCCTCCGGAACGATGACCAGGACCTCTTCCAGCTTGGAAAAATCGGCGACCGGGTCCACCCGGACCAGCGGATAATACGAAGCGGGATCGTTCACTATTTCCTTGATCACGCCCACGGGCAGTCCCTTCATGAACACTCCGCCATATCCGGAGGTGATGAGGGTATCGCCGGCGCGGATGTCGGCGTGGCGCTCGGTGTAGAGCAGGTCGCAGGTATTGGTCTCGCCGGGCCTTCCCACCAGCATCCCCTTGGCCCGGCTCGCCGGCCTCTGCACCATGACGCTGACGCGGCTGCGCTGGTCGGTGATGAGCAGGACCTGGCAGGAGATGGCGCCGATGCCGGAGCCAGGCTGGTCCAGGATCTGCCCGACCAGGGCGCTGTTATAAGATATTACCGCCATTCTCGGCCGGATCCCGCTCAGGCTCCCCTTTTCGATGGTTATGGTCTTGGGCAGTCCCAGCGCCGATTCTCCAATCACCTGGGCGGGCACGGTCTTGAACCCTTCCATCGGCTCGAAATTCAGGAGCTTGCGCAGGCGCTCGTTCTCGTAGGCCTGCTCCTGAAGGCGTTGGTTTTTGGAGTCCAGCTCGCTCACCCGGCGGCGCAGCTCCTCGTTCTCTTCCTCCACGCCCCTGAGCCAGAAATAGTGTTGGAACGTGTCCCTGATCCCGTAAGCCACTCCGGTCACCGAGCGCTGGCCCAGGCTGATCACGTCAATGACGACGCCGGCGAACAGGCTGGTCCTCTGGTTCTTGGGACTATAGGATTCGTAGGAGAGCAGCGTGAGCGAGGACAAGAAAAGCGCCAGGGGGACAACGACGTTCTGATTGCGTCTCAGCCATTCCGCAAACATGACGGTCCCGGGGTTTTTAGCGGGAGGTCCCGCTTATTCGATCTCGATGGCGCGCAGGAGATCATCGTCCGCCAATACCTTTCCCGCTCCGATGCAGACGCAGGAGAGCGGGTCTTCCGCGAGCATTACGGGGAGTCCGGTCTCCTCGCGGAGGAGCACGTCCATGTAGGAGAGCAATGCCCCGCCGCCGGCCAGGACGATGCCCTTGTCCACGATGTCGGATGACAGCTCGGGGGGTGTCCGCTCCAGGGCCTGGTGCACCGTGTCCACGATGGCGTTGATGGTCTCGGAAATCGCCTCCAGCGTCTCCAGGGAGCTGAGCTCGAGGGTCTTGGGGATTCCGGCCACCAGGTCGCGTCCCTTGACCTCCATCTTCTTGTTGGGGGCCGAGGAATGCGCGACCCCGATCTGGATCTTGATCTCCTCCGCCGTGCGCTCGCCGATCAATAGATTGTATTTTCGCTTGACGTAGTTGACGATGGCTTCGTCCATCTTGTCGCCGGCGATGCGCACGGAATTGCTGAAGACGATCCCGGCCAGGGATATTACGGCGACCTCGGTGGTCCCGCCGCCGATGTCCACGATCATGTTTCCGGACGGCTCGGAGATGGGCAGTCCCGAGCCGATGGCGGCGGCCATCGGCTCCTCGATCAGGTGGACCTCGCGCGCGCCCGCGCTGATGGCCGACTCGCGCACCGCGCGCTTCTCGACCTCGGTGATGCCGAAGGGCACGCAGATGATGATGCGCGGCTTGACCAGGGTCTTTCTATGGTGGGCCTTGATGATGAAGTGGCGGAGCATGGCCTCGGTGATCTCGAAGTCCGCGATCACGCCGTCCTTCATCGGACGGATGGCGCGGATCGAGCCGGGGGTCCGGCCCAGCATGTCCTTGGCCTCCTCCCCCACCGCCAGGACCTCGTCCTTGCCCGTGCGCGGGTGCTTGTGCACCGCCACCACCGACGGCTCGTTGATGACGATCCCCTTCCCCTTGACGTACACCAGAGTGTTCGCGGTGCCCAGGTCAATGGACAGATCATTGGAGAAAAGGGAAAAAAACGGTCCTAGAATCATTTCTTAAATTCCTCTTGGGCACCCGATTGAGCCGGCGCGCATCCGCTGTTATTCTCTTTGGCCGCCCTTGTCCTTGGCCGCCCCGGCCGCGGGCCAAGGGAAATCCCGCATACGCAAACGGAATGCCTTGGTTATGTCATCATAACAAAAAGCCGCCGCCAAAACAATCAGACTCCCCATGAGGGGGGACGGTTCGGGGGAATCCGGCATGGCGCCGGGCGGGAGGACATGGCGGCGGGGACACTCTTGTCCCCGGGCTTCGGGCCGACAAGAGTGTCGGCCCCACCCGGGAAAAATCCCCGGGGCCGGTGAGGGCCGGCCCCGGGGAGAATGAGAGGCGCTCGGCTTACTAGTTCCTGGGCCGGCGATACAGCCTGACCGAGAAGACCAGCAGCAGGGGGATGGCCAGGATGACGACCTGGAGAATGGAACGGACGCGCCCGCTGTCATCGGTCCAGTAATTCGAGCGCAGCGAGCAGAAGGAGGATATGCTGGATTTGCCCTTGCGCACGGCGTAGCCGATGTGGTCCGTTCTCTTAAAATCATAGAACGTTATATCATTCCAACCGATGTCAGCGAACACGGATTGATTGAAAAACATGCCGTACATGGGCTCGCCATACTCGTCCGCCCCGGCGTTGACCACGGTGGGATAAGCGTATTCGGTTGGGGTTCCGATGACCGTGGCAATTATATCAATTTCCGCCAGCCAGACCAGAGGGTTCAGGTCGCGGACGACTTCCCAGCTGATCCCGTCGAGGGAGCGGGCGACTCCGACCTGCGACTTGGCCTTTTCATAGGCATTGTCGGTTTCGATGGCGGCGCGTCCGGTGAAGAACATGAGGAAGAGCAGGCTCTCGCCGTCGGGCGTTCTGGTGAATTTGATCTCCGGGCTGTAAGCGCCGTTGAAATTGGTGTCGGGCAAAACGGGAAGTTGAACCCCGAGGTCAATGATTAAATCGAGAGATCCGGCGCATTGCCGGCCGAGGTCGAGGGCGGGCTGGTTGCGGAAATCCCAGTCTCCGGGGTCGGCGCGGAGTCGGCTGACGGTGCTGGTGGCCACTCCGATCCTGGGGGCGAGTATCACGCCCGGGCTGTCGTCCAGCAGGTGCGTGAACTGCCCATCCCTGAGGTCGAAATCATATGCGTAGATGCTTTCCAGATGCTTGCTGATATCCTTGGTCTGGGACAGATCCCGTTTCCATTTTCCCCACTTTTGATCAAACCCGGCCCGCCGGCATTCGCCGAGGTCGCCCAGGGCGCCCTTGCCGTCCCGGTTTGATGGGCCCAATTCGTGCCACCCCAGCGCGGTGTAGTACAGGTAGATCTTATCGCCCACGGCCACCGCATCCGGTCCCCAGACGTTGAACGAGTCAAAGCCGGTCTTTTCATTATCAAGGGGATCATAAAGCTGGGTGTCGTTTCGCTGGGCATAGGTGTCGGCGATGCCGTCGCCGGAACGCACGCACGGATAATCCGGCTTTCCCGTGCCCATGAAGAATTCCAGACGGTCATCGCCCATGGCGAAGGAATTGGACACGCCATCCCGGCCGGTGCTGACCTTGTAGATCCCGTCACCCCAATAAATCCTCTCATCGGCCAGGGGATAAGTATCCAATACGCCGTTGGGCCCGACGCTGATGATCGGCATGTCGGGCATTCCCTTGTAAAGGCCGATGGTGACGGCCCGTCCGTTGACGTGATGAACGGTCAACATGTCTCCAGAGGCCATGCAGCTCTGGTTGATGCCGTTCTGGCCCGTGCTGATGAAATAGCCTTTGGCGGCGTCCCATTTGATCCGGTCGTCATGGCGCACGCCCTGGAAATGATAGAGCCGATAATAGGTCTTGGCATCATCTTCCCATGACTTCTGTTCATGCTCGGTAACCATGGTATAGCAATCCTGGGTCAGGTAACCCGCAATCCTCCGATACAGGTTGAACGGATCAGTGTCCTCAGCCACCTTCACCTTCTGGCTGGTAGGATAACTCTGGAAATAGCCGTTCATGCCGGGACAAATCGCCATCTCGGAGCCGATCATGCAGAAGACGTCGTCAGCGTCGCCATAATAATCCGAACGGGCGAACCGGAGGTCTTTCTTCATGGCGTCGGTGGTGTTGTTCGTCTTCAAGCCCGAGAAGGAGGGTGAGCTGAAATACATGGGCCAAACGCTGAGGATCTTCCGGGTTGGTTCGGGACGGGTTTTATAATTGGGGTCGTTCCATTGGTACAGGTCAATCTTGGCTTCCACGCCCGGACAGATGGCGGGATAGCCGTCCAGGGTCTCACACATATGGTCGCCCCCGACATAAACGATCCATCGGTCAATGTCAATCGTGGTGGTGGAATCAATGATTCCGGTCTGGAGCACGTGGTCGGGCCCGGAGCTTATGCCGATGACCTGCCGCGGCCCCCAGGAGAGCCCCGCCGTGTTATCATTCAAGATTTCGGTCCAATAGAGGCTTGCGGCGGCAGGGCCGGGGAAATAATCGCCGATGGTACTGCCGGTGTCCTGCACGACTTCGAGGCGGTCGTCGCCGAGGATGGGGATATAGATGTCCTGCCACCCGAAACTGCCGTCCCGTCCCGCGCAGATGGCCACCGTGTCGCCGTCATGGCACAAGTGGTCATCCCCGCGGTACTTGATGAGCAGCGAGCTCAAGGTGTTGAGCTCCCCATCGGCTCCGGACTCAATGACCGGAGGCTCCTCGCCATTCTCGTCCTGGGGAACGCCATAGGCGCATTGGTCAAAGGAAATCCCCATCATATAGAAGCTGCACTGCTGTTTTTGCAGGTAGGCGGGCGGCGAAAGGGTGTTGCCCTTGAAGATATCGGGGTTCCATTCGTCGTCTCCGAGGAGGAAGCCGCTTTGGTTGGAGCCGCCATAAGTGGGGTTGGCGAGCGGATGCTGGTAGCCGACGGTCGCACCGTTAAACTCATAGATGGCGGGATCGTCAGGGTTGCCGGGACCGTGGAACGGCAACGTCTCCGTGCTTCCCGGGAGGATGGTGATCAAGACCTTCCTGTTATAGGGGGGGGGGTAGTAAATGGCTACGGGAACCTCGCCGTACGCCACGTAACGCGGGGCCAGGAAGGTGTTGATGATGCCGTCCGTCCCGGAATAGATGGTATCGCCGGCCTGAACGTCCACCAAAGCCGGGGAGTCCAGGTGATTATTGGAACCGAAGTTCACGGCATAGGTTCCGGGGTATCCGGTCGGGGCAATGGGGACGGCCCCGGTGGCGGTGACGGACTCTCCATAGAGGTAAACGAAGTGCTCCAGGGCCGTCGCGCCCCAGGCGTCTCCGGGGTCGGGGATGGTATCGCAGAAGCCCAGGGGCCCTGACGATACCACCGGAGAATCAATGTCGCCCCGGTCGCCTCGGTACTGCCGGGGCACGATGGAAGGCCGGTCGTTGATAATGTTGGAAAGGTCCCACCTCAAGCCGTCGGTTCCGTCCACGCTTTCCAGCATGTAAATCCTGGAGCCGTAGTTGACGAACATGAGCAGGCTGTCGCGGTCCGGAGCGTTGATGATGCTCGGCTCCGAATCAAGAGCGGTCCCGACGTTGGTGGCCCGGCCCTGAAAGTACTCGCCGTCATCAATGGAACTCTTATCGTCAACCTCCTGGTACTCCATTTTGCCGTCCCGGGCCCCGTAATCAGTGACGGAGCCGCAGCGATCGAATACCCCCGCATCTCCCTCGTCCCCGGTGCCGGGGACCCCGTCGCAGTCCGGCCAGTCGTCCTTGATCTTGGTGCTCAAGTCGTCGGGCTCAAACGTCGGGCCCCCGTTAAGTTGCGGGTTGCCGCTTGGGTTGCCGTTGCGCGCGGGCTGAATCTCTCCCTTCATGATGTGGTTCACGTCAACGTCGAAGCTGGGACTTTCCACGTAAAGCCAATACCCATCTTTGTTGCTATTATCGCAGGCGGTATCGAGAAGATCTTCCACCCGGAGATGATAAAGATCGGGGACCTGGAAGTTATAGGAGATTTCCGGGTCCACATACCTCCAGAGATCATTGCCATGCGCCGAGGCCGCCAGCACGTTTCCGGCGTCATCCGTGAGCACCAGCTTCATCCGGTGCCGGAACTGGTCATCGCTTCCGCGATTGAACAGCGTAACCCTTCCCCTGAACACCAATATGGTCCCGATTTCCGTTGGGCCGATGGTGAAATCATAGACGTCAACATCGGGGGCGGGATTGCTGAACACTCCACGGTACATGGTGTTGACGAACAACAACGGCGTCCCCGGAGTGGTGTTCGGCACGACGTCGGCGCAGGAGTTTTCGAATTCAACAGTATTCCCCAGCATGAAGTTGTTGTAAAAGAGGCTCAGGGAGTTGTTGAGCACGATGCCTTCCGGCATGGAGGAAGAGGCGCGAAAAGTGATGGGAGTAATATTATCGTTCCTATAAAAGAAGGTCTGATTGTTGTCAAAGGGGGTTCCGAACTGGAGATCAAAGGGAGAAAAGTAACGCCCGTCGCCGACGTGCATGATATTGTAGATATTGGACAGGGCCGGCACATTGCTCGGGAGATAGGTCTCTCCCACGATGTAGGGGATTTGCGAGGTGCCATCGGTCGGGACGGTCAGCCTCTCCACTTTGCCCAAGCCCACCTCGTAGAGCAAGAACTTGCCGTAATAGGTTTCATCCACGCCGGACGGGTCGGTGTTGGCCGGGGGATCGTCGGCGTCACCCAGCGCTCCCAGTCCGGGGATGTAACAACCCGAAGCCAGCAGCATAGCCAGGCAGAGTGCAAAAAAACCTTTCTCCACTACGAGCCGTTCCATCTTCTTTTGCGCCATTATCATCTGACGACCTCCATTTAGCTTCGCCATGGTCCGCCCCTTCATCACTGCCACCACGTTACCTGGATGCCTACCTGGCTGATGCCGCCCGAGGTCTTGACCAGGTAGTTCTCGAGCGGAACCGAGCCGTACTCGTTCGGCAGCATTCTGTAGTCCCGGTCCTCCAGGTTCGTCTGCTGGAAATGCAGATCAATCTCCACCCGCGGCGGCGCGCCGCCGCCGGTTCCGGCCTTTTTCACCCGGTCATAGCCGAACCCCAGGCCAAAGGAGTAAACGTCGGCGTCGGAATCAATCATGGCCACTTGCCAGGTATAGTTGGCGTCGGGCTGGGGAGAGTTCCAGTGGTAATATCCGCCGCGCACGGCGAAGCGGGGGTTGGAAAGTTTTTTCAGCTTCCAGAACAAGAGGGGCGAGGCGTCGCCCTTGTACTCGAAACCGAAGCGGTCGAAGGCCACGTCCTCCAAGCCCGGGTCGCGCGGCAGCTTGTTCGCGAACGACTCCGGGTTCCAACGGGTCGTGGCGTCCCAATCATACGTCACGGTACTGGGAAAGAATCCGTCCCAGTTCTGGAGCTCGCGGGAGTAGGCCAGGGTGAGCCAGCCGTCATTCCAGGGGATGGGAAGGTTGGCCGCGCCGCCGTAAACCGTGGTCTCCACGTGGCCCGGGACCTTCATGTCAATCAAGAAAAACCAATCGTCCGCAAGGAGGCCGCCCTGGCCTCCCGGCAGCTCAGCCCGTATCTTGTAGCGCGCCCAGGTCTCCGGAGTATAGGAGTAGCCCAGGCTCAAATATTTGATCGGACGGAAGGTCACGTTGAACCCGGTGACGAAATCAGCTCTCGGGTCGCCGCCCGCGCTGAACCCGAACCCGTGGAGATTGGAGTAAATCTTCCCGGAGTCCAGGCCGAGGGTGGCTTTAACTATGGGATCAACGATCAGGAAAGCCATATTGCCCGTTGACACCATCAGGGGCTTTTCATAGGCGGTAATCCCGACGGAGAGCCAATCCGTGATCCTGAAGCCAAAGCCCACGGACAGAAGCAGGGGCATGGAGTCCTTGTAGTTCTGCCAGCTCCAGTTGGGCGGCCCGCCGCCGCCCAGCAGCTTGTTGATGTCAAACAGGGACGAGAGGTCGCTGCCGCCAGACCCGCCGAGTCCGATCAGCATGCCCACTCCGATCCGGTCGCGGAGGAATCGGTGGTTGATCCCGACCTTGACCATCGATCCATCCGCCAGCTCATCATTCTTGTTGGCGTATAAGCTGCCGCTGATCTGGCTGTACTGGATCGAGGACGAGTTGCGGGACAAGGCCAGAGCCGAGGAATTGTAATAAGCGGCCTCCCACCCGTCCGCGATCGCGATCATCGCGCCGCCCATTGCCGTGCCCCGCGACGAAGCCCCCATCGTTGATAGCGTATCGGCCCTGCCCATGACCGGCCACGACACGATCAGCGCCATGGCCATCCCCATTACTGCCTTTCTGCCCATGAATCCCTCCATGACTCGCATTAAGTCCTGCCTTCCCCTCTTTTCATCAGTTTTAAAAAACGATTTATTCTTATCCTCGCGGCCCGGAATCATTAATTTACTTGCCCGGACCGACCCTCCCCCCCGTGTCTTTTTAGAAAAATTTACGCTGATTGTCAAGCGAAAAATAGCGCCGGCGATTACCGGCCGCAATATTAAAGCATTATCGCATAGTTGATGTTATTTGAAAAGGCCCGGCAAGCGGCCTATACTTGGCACCAAGTCTAACCGCTCTTTCCAAGAGGAGGTTTTTATCATGGCCTTGACCGGAGTACGCGGAAAGGTCGGAATTCTCGGGTTCGGAATGAGCAAGTTCGGTCCGGCCATCCACGACAAGGACTACAACCACCTGGCCGCCATCGCTTACGTCCGCGCCCTGCACAGCGCCGGGATCGCGCCCGAGCTCATTGACGTTGCCGTGTATGGTCATTACAACCCGCTGTTCCGGGGCCAGATCATGGGCGACATCTACGTCAACGAGACCCTGGGCCTGGAGCTCAAGCACACCATGCGGGTGGCCGCCGGCGGCGCCACCGGGGCCGCGGCCCTCGACGCCGGGGTCACCTACACCCTTTCCGGCCGCTCCGACGTCACCCTGGTCCTCGGATTCGAAAAAGGATACGACTGCAAGGACTTCGCGACCGGAAACACCGTGTCCGAAGTGCTCAAGGCCATCTCCTTTTCCGCGGACACCATCTGGGAAGAGCCGCTCGGCGTGACCGCGGCCACCAGCTACGCCAACACCGTGAACGCCTTCATCGCCGAGCACGAGGGCCACCCCACGGAGGACGAGGCCTCCGAGATCGCCGTGCACCATCACAACAACGCGCTCCTCATTCCCGACGCCCATTGCTTTGGCCAGAAGCCGTACACGGTGGAGGCGGTCAAGGAATCGCCCATGATCGCCGCGCCCTTCCGGAGAAAGCACAACTGCCAGATCACGGAAGGCGCCGCGGCGCTGCTCCTGATCTCGGAGCAAAAGGCAAAGGAGCTGAAAGTAGCGGACCAAGTGGTCTGGATCACCGGCGCGGGCGGGTCCACCGACACCGGGCTCGTGGGACTTCGCCCCACCGTTTCCAAGTACATGTGCGGAGTGCTGGCCATGCAGCGGGCCTATCAGGGCGCGGGCATCAAGGACCCGAAAAAGGACCTCTCGCTGCTCGAGATCCACGACCCCTTCACCCACGTGGTCTACATGGCGCTGATCGAGATCGGGATCACCAAGTCATGGCAGGAGACCTCGGCCCTGCTCGCCGACGGATTTTTCTGGCGCGACGGGAAGCTCCCCATGAACCTCTCCGGAGGACTGATCGGGCTCGGCCATCCGGTGGGCGCCTCCAACATCGCGCAGGCCGGGTGGATCTTCAACCAGCTCACCGGCCAGGCCGGGGACGCGCAGGTGAAATTCCCGGGCCGGCCGCTCCGCGGAGCGCTCAAGGGCATGGGCGGGCCGGGCGACTGCTATTGTTACGGGGCGGTGTTCGAGTATTGAGAGAGGCTTGGGGCTTGGGCTTGGGCTTGGGGCTTGGGGCTTGAGGTGTGAGGAGTGGCGCGGCCCTCTTCCTCAAGCCTCAAACCTCAAGCCTCCCTCATCCCGGCTCGGATTATGTTTACACGGAAAGGAGATCCGTAATGGCCCTATCGAAAAAAGCGGTTGAGGCGCTGGCCCGGAAACAACAGATTCCGGTGGAACAGCTCATGAAGGTCATGGAAAAAGAGATGACCGATGCGCCGGCCACCGGTGAGCTTCTGTTCGTGCCCTATCGCATCGGCACCACCTTGTACCGGAGCATGAACCACGCTTCGCGCTTCTTCCGCGAGGTCCGGGACAACGGGATGTTTTACGCGGGGAAATGCCCGGCCTGCGGCTTCACCGTGTTCCCGCCGCAGCGGCCGGTGTGCCACCGCTGCATCAAGCAGGGCAAGCTCTTGGAGTACGAGTACGTGAGGCTCGGGCCGGTGGTGGAGGGCAAGTGCGTCTCGTGGAGCCGGTTGATCCGCGGGACCTCGAAACAGGGCGAGCTCCTGAAATTGTGTCCATCGTTCATCAAGGTTGACGCGGCCGACAACGCGCACTGGCAGATCGTGCATCCGGTAGAGGGCAAGGAAATCGAGATCGGGGCGCGGGTCAGGAGCGTGCTCAAGCCGCAGGAGGAGCGCACGGGAGAGCTCAGCGACTATTGGTTCGTGCTCATTTAGACTCTCAACTCCCAAGGAGCTTTTCCATTGAGCCTGCATTCATGACGGACTTCACGATAACAAATATCAGTTAATAGGAGGGCCGGAAATGAATCGAAAATTTTATCTTTGCTCATGGGTGTTGGCGGTTATATTGCTCCTTGGCCCAAACATCGCGACCGCCGCGCCAAACACGGTGTATGACGTGATCGTGGTCGGCGCGGGCGGGGGTGGACTGGGCGCGGCGGCAACCCTGGCGAAGAACGGAGAAAAGGTCCTGGTGCTGGAGCAGCATGAGAAAGTCGGCGGGTACATGACCAGCTTCGAGCGTTATCCTTACACCTTCGAGGTCTCGCTCCACGCCATGGACGGCCTGGATCCGCAAACCGGGATGAACATTCCCACCTTTAAGAAACTCGGCATCCTGGACAAGGTCAAGCCGATCAAGCTGGATCCCATGTACCGCGCCGCATATCCCGACTTCACCATTAATGTCCCCGCGGACGTGAACAAATACGAGGCCATGCTCAAACAGATGTTCCCCTCGGAGGCTAAAGGCATCGGGGGTCTGTTCAAGGACCTGGAACGGATCAATGACGGCATGTCCAGCTTGCTTGGCCTTCAGAGCGGCGACTTCGGCCCGTCCCTGCGCATTTTGGCCAAGAATCCCGGCTGCATATACACCATTGTTCGCTTCTGGAACAAGCCGCTCTCCAGCCTCCTGGACAAGCATATCCATGACCAGAAGCTCATTGCGGTCTTCACCCAGCTTGCCGGGTTCCTGGGGGCCTCCCCGGACGATGTGCCCGCGATCGTGTTCGCCATGATGTGGAACTCCTACCATCGGGGCGGGTATTATTACTTCGAGGGAGGATCGCAATCCGTGTCAAACGCGTTGGCCGCGGTCATCCAGGAGAACGGAGGCGAAATCCTGCTGGACACCCTGGTAACCAAAATCATCATTGAAAAAGGCCAGGCCACTGGGGTCCAGGTCAATGACGGCCGGGAATTCCGCTCCCGATACGTGGTGTCCAACGCCAACGCCCCCGCCACTCTCTTCCAGATGGTCGGCAAGGAGCTGCTTCCGCCGGATTACGTTAAGCGGGTCGAGAACATGAAGATCGGGCTCTCCTGCTTCCAGGTATACATGGGAGTGGACAAGGATTACCGCGAATTTTTCCCGGGGGGCGCCCACGAGATTTTCGAGAACGTGACTTACGACCAGGCTGCCAATTTCGCCATGTTCAAGAAAGGAGATCCGGACCACTCCCCCTACGCCATACTCAACTACAGCCTGGTGGATCCCAAGGTGGCGCCCGCCGGCAAAAACGTCATCGTCATCACGGCCATACTGCCCTATGACTGGCAAGACGGCTGGCATGAAAAGGAAGATTACAAAAAGTACAAGGAACTGAAAGAACAGACCGGAATGATCTTCGTCAAAAGGGCGGAGAAATACCTGCCCGACTTGAGCAAGCACCTGGAGGTCTTTGAGGTGGGGTCGCCCCGGACCATGGAACATTACACGCTCAACCCGGGCGGCAGCATCTTCGGCTGGGATAATACTCTGGACCAGAGCTTGATGAAGCGGCTTAAACAGGAAACTCCCATCAAAAACCTGTACCTGGCCGGGGCATGGACATTCCCTGCCGGAGGCCAGTCAGCGGTCCTGGTTTCCGGCATCATGGCCGCGGACCTCATCATCGCCCAGGATAGCAAGAAGTAGTCAAGCCGTGTGAGATAATAAACAAGGGCGTGGCCTTTCGCGCCCTTGACTTTATTTCGGCTCGGATGCCGGTTCAGCTGAAGGATCGGCTCCGCCTTCGGGCTTGAGGTGGCAGTCGTAGCATTTCTTGTCGGGGGGCTTGTCGCCGTCCCCGAGGCCCTTCTTGGACTTGACGGCCTTGTGGCACTCGACGCAGAGGCCGTGATAGGCCTTGAGGTATTCGGGGGACTTGGGGTCGGCGGGCTTTTCATTGTGGCATTCCCAGCAGGGCTTGATGTTCTTCACGTCCTCATGGTGGCAGTTGCCGCAATGCGCCGTCTTCAGGTCCACGTGCTGCTTGTGATTGTAAGGAACGGGCGGGAGCTTCTTGGCGAGCTTGTTCAGCATCAGCGTCTCCGGGATTTTGTCCTGGTACTGCTTGATCAAATTTTCATCGGGGACCGAGGTGTCGCCGTGGAGGACGAAGCCGTCTTGATAGCGGACCATTTGCGGACTGTCCATCCTCGCGGAAACTCCATTCCCCGGGTTGATGAGCATGCCGCCCAGGGCCAGAACGAGCGGCGCGAAAAAGATCAGGTACGCCTTGTTAAAATTCCTCGTCATCGTTACCGCCTCCTTGCCTACTTCCCTCTTCGCGCGTTCAACGCTTCCTCCATGATGGCCCGGGCCGCGGCGGCCGGGTCCCTGGCGTCGCGGATGGGGCGGCCGACCACGAGGTAGTCGGCGCCGGCTTTAACGGCGGCGGCGGGCGTCTCGATCCGGGACTGGTCTCCCTTGTCCGCTCCGGAAGGCCGGATGCCGGGGCACACCACCAGGAATTCGCGGCCGGCGATCTTCTTGATCCGGGCGGCTTCGCGGGGCGACGCCACCACGCCGGCCAGTCCGGACCTGGCGGCCAGCGCGGCCAATGCCTCGGCCTGCCCGGCCGGGCCTTTGCGGAAGCCGATCTCCCTGACCGCTTCCCGGTCCAGGCTGGTGAGCACGGTGACACCGAGCACGCGCGGGACCGGAAATCCGATCCTGGCCGCTTCCTCCCTCGCGCCCTTCACCGCCGCCTGCATCATGGCCCGGCCGCCGCCCGCGTGCACGTTGAACATGAACACGCCCATGCGCACGGCCTCGCGCGCGGCCTTTTCCACCGTGCTCGGGATGTCGTGGAACTTGAGGTCGAGAAAAACTTTTCCGCCCTCTTCATGCACCATCTTTACGGCCCTGGTCCCCTCGCGCAGGAAGAGCTGAAAGCCGATCTTGAAGACGCTCACGGCGCCCTGCAAGCGCTTTACCTGTTCACGGGCGTCAGCAATGCCATCCGCGTCAAGGGCGTATATTAAAATATCGCGCGCGCTGATTTTTTTCATATCTTTTGCTCCGCCGGAGCCGCTTTAACGTCATGATGGAATTCCATGATTGCGTCACAAAGCTCTTCCGGCGCTTCCTGGGCGATCCAGTGTCCGCAGTGAGGGATAATTTTAACACGCGGCTCCGGCTCGCACCACCTTTCCAGGCCCCGGGTCTGGGCCAGAGACAGGTATTTGTCGGAGTCGCCCCATACCACGAGCGACGGGCAGCGGACCTTGTGGCCCTTGTAATAATGGCTGGACCGGGCCATGGACCGGGCGGCGGCGCGATAGTCATTGAGGCCGGCGCGCAGGTTCTTGAAGCTCGACCAGGCCTCGCGATAGACCAGGGCTTCTTCGGGGGCGAGCGCGCCGGGCCGGACCATGCTCCGTTGCATGAAGCGCATCATGACCGCGCCGCGGCCAAGCGTCAGCGCGAGCTCGGGCAGCAGCGGGACCTGGAAGAAGAGGGTGTAGAGGCTCATGAAAAGCTGGCGGCGGTCGGTGCGCAGGAGCTGGCTGTAGCGCGCCGGGTGCGGCCCGGCCGCCGCCACGTAGCCGCTGACCAGGGACGGATAGGAAGCGGCCACGTGCCAGCCGATCACCCCGCCCCAGTCGTGGCCCACCAGCAGCACCGGCGCGCCCTGACCCGCCCGCTCGATCACCTCGGCCACGTCGCGCGCCAGGTTGAACGTGTCATAGCCGCCCCTCGACACCTCGCTCCCGCCCATGCCGCGCAGGTCGGGTGCGAACACGGAAAAGCGCGGGGCGAGCATGGGGATCACGCGCCGCCACGAATACCAGAGCTCGGGGAAGCCGTGGAGCAGCACCACGGCGGGGCCGGACCCGGCCCGGGCCACGCGCATCATGATGCCGTTGATGGGCCAAGTTTCGTGGGATATGGCGGTTCTGTCCATGGCTGTAAAAGTTTGTGGTTTGAAGTTTGTGGTTTGTGGTTCAAACCCCAAACCACAAACCTCAAACCCCAAACCTTTAATTCCCCAGCTCCTCGTCCACCACGACCACGGTGATGGGGGTCATGGAGGGCTGGCGGTGGAGGATGACCTCGGCCCGGCAGATGCGCAAGGGGGTGTTGCAGTCGTTGCATTCGTCAGTCTGGGCGCACGGTGTTTTCATGGTGAGCTCGCGGGCGCGCCTGGGCGCGGCGATTTCCCGGACCCGTTGGCGGGCGGCGTCGAGGTCCGGGGCGATCTTGTTCCTTCCGGCCACGATGATGACCTTGGCCGGGCCGAAGATCATGGGGGCGACGCGGTTGCCGAAGCCGTCCATGCTGACCAGCTCCCCGGTCATGGAGAGGCCGTTGACCGAGGTGATGAGCACGTCGCAGGTGAGCTGCTGCTTCCTGATCTTCATGGTCTCGACCGGGGTGAGCCCCTGCTTCCAGTGGTCGTAGACCTCGTGCTTTTTCTCCAGCAGCGCCTCCACCACGCCGGTGGCGCGCACGGAGGCCGAGCCGGGCACACCCACCCGGGCGCCGGCCGGGATGAGCTTCAGCACCAGCTCGCGGGCCTCGTCACGGTTTTGCGCGTACACCGCGTTGAAGCTGTGCTTCTTGAGCGCGGCAATGGTTTTTTCGATCACTGCATCCATTCTCTCTATACCTCCTTACAATGTATTGGCTCTGACATGAGGCTTGGGGCTTGAGGCGTGAGGCTTGAGGTAATCCGTCACTCCGCCCCCAGCCCTCAAGCCTCAAGCCCCAGGCCTCAAGCCCCAAGCCCATCTCACTCCCCTTTCCCCGCCTCCTGATCGCTTTGCTCCTGTTTCCGCAATTTTTCGATCTCGGCGCGGAGCTTCTTAATTTCTTCCTTGAGATCGAGGGCGTCGGCCTGGGCCGCCTTTAGCTGGGAGGCGTTGCCAATGCCGTCGAGCACGTCCTTGATCAAGCGCAGGGTGTCCTCGGTGGGCGTGACCTCGCGGAGCGGCTTCACGTCGCCGGGATAGTCCCAGTCCGGCTCGTCGAGTCCGGGCAGGATGGTGACCTGCATGGGCAGGTTCATCCTGCCGGGATCAATGCGCACCGTGGAATCGAGCGGGATGTGCTTGAACGCGGCCTGGTCCACCGCCATGCGCAGCTTGTAGCCGGGCAGGTCGGCCGAGGGCGGCTTGAGCATCGTCACCTTGCCGACGTCCACGCCCCGGAAATAAACGGGGGCGCCCAGCTCGAGCTTGGACGCGTCCTTGACCGTGGCCAGGACCAGGCAGCGCTCCTTCCACCATTCCGCGCGCAGGCCGTACCAAACACCCAGGCCAAGCGCCGCCAGGACCAGCAGCGTCCCGGCCCCCACGTTCCGGGCATTAATCTTCCTGTTCGGCGCCGGACCCATGTCCGTTATCTTAGATGCGGCGGGCGGAAGGTGTCAATCAGCCATATTCCGTGCCTTTTCGTTCAGACAGGATTAACAGGATTTTCAGGATGCAACCCCTGTTTTATTCATCCTGTGAATCCTGTTAATCCTGTCTGAAAATTCCATGAGGAAAAAAGGTGTCAGAGCGGCATGACCCGGTAAGCCCGTCCGTTCCATTCGAAGCGGTAATCGCAGGTGGAGGGATCAGCGAGGGGGGCCGGCCCCTGGCCCGGTCCGCGCGGATAAAGGGCGAACAGGCCCTCGCCCTCCTGCTTCTTCACCCATAACCAGGGGTCCTTCTGCAGCATCGCGGCCTGGAGCTTGTTGACGATTGTGAGCTTGAAGGCAGCCTCGTTCGCGGCGCGGGCCCGGGAGAAATATCCGGCCGCCAGGTCCGGCCGGTCGAGCAAGGACGAGATATAGCCCTGATAGCAGCCGATGAAGCCGGCATCGCCTCCCATGCGCCCGGCCTCGTCAAGATAGCCGAGCGCCACGGGCTTGTACTCGAGATGAGTGTAGAGGAAAGCGAGGACCATGGCGCAATTGAACTGGGCCATGGCCAGGGCCTTTTCCTTGGCGCCGGTTTTTTTGAGGACGGCGTCGAATTCCGGGGCGCGTGATGAATCGAGTGCGGGCGGGAGCAGTCCCTGTTGGGCCAGGCCGCGGACCAGGTGCAGGGCGATATGGTAGTTTCCTTTCAGGGTCGGGTGGCATCCGTCCACGAAGAGGTCGAATCCGGGGCAGCCCAAGATGGAGTCCTGGCGCAGGTCTGATTCGATGTCCACCAGGGGCACGCCCATGTCCTTGACCAGGAGCCGGAGGTCTCGGGCCCAGGATGGCGGTGTTTCCTGGTAAAAGTCCGCGTTGTCCACGGCGCGTTCGAGATGGGCGATACCGGCCGCGGTCCGGCCGGAGAGCAGCTCGGCCTTTCCGAGGAAGAACCATGCCTTGGCATAATCCGGGTCCTCTCCGGCCACGGCTTGCAGCTCGGGGATGGCCATGTCGGGATGGCCGGCCATGATCCGGGCCCTGGCCTGGGTCACTTGGCGGGCGATCCTGATTTTTTCGGACCGGCCGATGCCGTCGCTGTGCACGGACTTGGTGGGGATCCACTCCGCCAGGTTGGCGCCTGGGGTGCATATCACGACCGGCACGCCGTCCGCGCGGCCCAGGTCCACGATCTCCCGGATGTGATAAAGGTACAGCTTGCGGGCATGGTCGCGCACGGCGGGCGGAAAGAGCCAGGTTTGATGCTGGTCCTCCATGCGCGAGACCTTGAGCATGTAGCCCACCGCCAGGCCCCGGGTAATGAAAAAGCCCATGAATTTGGCGGGAATGTTCCAGGTGCGGCAATGCCGGCGCATCCACCACACGGCCCGGCTCGTGCGCGGCCGGCTCAGGTCGTCTATCGGTTGCCGGGCGAGGAGCTCGTTGTTGCCCGCATAGACAATGAGCAGGTCGGGACGGAGCAGGGGCAGGCCGTCGCGCAGAGTCTCCAGGAGCTGTGCCGTATTGATGCCGTTGGAGCCCAGGTTGATGATCTCGTAGCGCCCGGCCGCCGCCGGCTCGAGTTCCAACATGGCCTTCATCATCTCGGGGAAACCCGCTCCGGGGAACGGCCAGCCGTTGACCGCGCTCTCACCGGCCACCACGATCCGCCTAACGGCCGGGTCCTGAGGCGAGGCAAAGGAGATTTCCGGCTTGAACACATACTGGCAGCGCCGGGCGCCGTCCGGGCCGCTGTCACCGCAGGCAAAGGGCCTGAAAACCATGAGCGGGCCCAAGGCGGCCAGGACGAGCTCGAGCGCGGCCAGCGCGGCCGCGGCCAGGCACGCCGAGTAGATCAGCCTTCTTGGCCAGGGCAGTTTCGCGCGCGGGCCCATGCCGACAAAATAACATCAAAGCCTCAGAGGAACAAAAGACGGGTCGGCGCGCCGTGTTCCCGTTAAAGCGGCACCGGCAGCCCTGCCGAGAGAATTTAAAGACAGGATTACAGTGCTGTCCAAAATAAACGGACCGGAGAACCGCCAAGACGCCAAGAGCGCCAAGGATTATTTTTAAACACTATTTTAAGAGGGCTTGGGTGCGAATATTTCTTGCTTGGCGCTCCCGTCGGCCGGTTCGCCAAGCCGGTTGGGGCCAACGCTGCGGAGCTGTTCTTTTTGGGGCCGCAAAGAAACATCATGATTTACTTGGCGATCCTTGGCGCTCTTGGCGTCTTGGCGGTTTTCTTGCGGCCTATTTTGGACAAGAGTGACAGGATTAACAGGATGAACAGGATTTTTAGAATAGGCATCTTGTTTTTTCATCCTGTAAATCCTGTTAATCCTGTCTGAAAAATATTTTCACGATTTTCGGGCGTCGCCTGGCGGAATGAGCGGACGCGTTGCGCTGTCAGGGATAAATAATATAATGGCTCAAGATGCCGAGAATTTTACAGAGCCCGCGGACGTCGCTCCTTTTTTTCATTCTGGTCCTGGCCGTGCTCCGTCTCGCCATTATCGGCGGCATCCCGATCTCACCTGACGAGGCCTATTACTTCGCGTGGTCGCGGCGCCTGGCGGTGTGCTATTACGACCAGCCGGGCATGGTGGCGTGGGTGGATTGGCTGTTCGGGCTGCCGTGGGCCCACGCCACGGTTTTCACTCTGCGCCTGGCGGCCGTGGTGCTGTCCGCGCTCTCCACCTGGGTGCTCTACCGGGCGTATCGCGACTATCGCGACGACGAGCGGGAGGCCGCCGTTTTCGCCATGGTCTTTTCCCTGCTGCCCTTTACCTGGCTCACCGGGATCATCATGATCCACGATACCGTTTTCCTGCCCTGGCTCGCGCTCACCTATTGGGCGATCGTCCGGCTCGCGAAGCATGACGGGCGGCCGCGCGACTGGCTCTTTTTAAGCCTGGCCATCACCGGCGCGATGTACGCGAAGTTTTCCGCGGTGATGATCGGCTGGGGCCTCGCGCTGTACATGCTGTGGTCGCCCCGGGGGCGAAGGTGGTGGAAGACCTGGCACCCCTACGCGGCGGGGGCGCTCACGGGCGCCCTGTACCTGCCGGTGGTGATCTGGAACGCGCGGCACGGCTGGATCAGTCTGCGCGCGGTCCAGGAGCTGACCACGCGGACGCACATAACGCCGGCCGACCGGCTGGGATGGGTGATCGAGTACATGGGCTCGCAGATCGGAATATTCTCCGGGCTGCTCGGGATCGTGGTGTTCGCCGCCCTGTTGAAAGGAGTGAGGGACGCCTGGAAACGGCCGGCGGACGACCGGGTGGTGCTCCCGGTGTGCCTCGCGCTCCCGGTCTTCCTCTATTTCCTGCAGCAGTCCTTCAAGTCGCCGGTGTTCGGCAACTGGCCGGGCGTGGCCTATGTCCCGGCCTCCATGCTGGCGATGAGCGAGGTCTCGCGGCTTTTCCGGGAGGGCGGCGCTGGGGCCGGCAAGAGTAATTTTACCAGGCGGTTCATCATCGCCGGGCTTGCGCTGGACCTGGCGCTCATCTTCCTCTTCACCGTGCAGCTGCGCACGCGGGCCTTCCGGCCGGCGCTCGCCGGTTTGGAAAAAGCCCTCGGGCTTACCGAGCGGATTGACTGGCGGCTGGACGCGGATTTCGCCGGATGGGACGAGATGGCGGCGCTCACGGAGCAGGAGCGGCCGCGGGCGGACTTCATACTGACACGGCGCTACCAGATCGCCGGCGTGCTGGAGTTCATGCTGCCCGATCAGCCCGAGGTGGAGTGCTACAACCAGGGACAGCGGGGCAACCAGTGGGACCTGTGGCCGGGCCTTTCCCGGGATACGGGCCGGACCGCGCTCTACGTTGACATCAAGAGGATGCCGCGGGAGGTCAGAGCGCGGTGCGGGAGCGTGGAGCCGATCCACGCTCCGCTTGTCCTTGGCGACCCGGAACGGCCGGTCAAAACAATATATATGTATCTTTGCCGGGGCTGGAAAGGGCCGGAGCGGGCCGTGACCGATTCCGCGCTTCACGGCACGGGCAACTGAATTCAACCCCTTGCTTTTTGTCGGATTTTTTCACGCGCTCCTTGACTTCTCTTGCTGTACCTGATAATTTCAAGAAGGGGATACGTATGCATGGCCCCGGCCATTCCGGCGAAATAAAGGCAGGAATCCGGGCGGGACAGGATAATTGAGATCCGTCCCAAACCCCTTATCAAACATGAGCATTTCATTCAAGCGTCTGACGCGCGAGCCACTGGCTCAAACGTCAATCAGGTGACAGGGGTCCTTTAATGGGCAGACGTGACCTCCTTCGCATCGACGCGAAGGTCGAAGTTGAATACAAAAACTTTGACCAGTTTTACAAGGAATACACAAAAAATATTTCCAAGGGCGGTCTGTTCATCAAGACCGACAATGTAATGAAGCAGCAGACGGTGCTTGAAGTCTCGATCAAAATACCGGGGACGGAAAATACGCTGAAGCTGATCGGGGAAGTGGTGCACGTGATCGAGCCGGAAATGGCCAAGGCCCACGGCTGGGAGGCGGGCATCGGCGTCCATTTCGTGGATTTCGACGAGGGCGTGCAGCGGCAGGTTGAAGCGTACGTGGCCCGGCTGTACAAGGATAACCCGCAGGCCCGGGCCGCTGACCGGCGCAAGCACGAGCGGGTTTCGATGCGGCTCCGGGTGAAGTTCCCGAGCCTCGACGTCCTGATCCACGATTATTCCGAGGACATCAGTCACGGCGGCATCTTCATCCAGACGCAGAAGCCGCGCAACATCGGGGACAACTTGACGATCACCCTGGTCCATCCGGATACCGGCCAGGAGCTGGAGCTAAAAGGCGTGGTGGTGAGGGTGACCAAGCAGGAGGCCCACGTGCCCGGGAGCGCGCCCGGAATGGGGATCAAGTTCACGGACCTTGACGAGAACAAGCGCCAGGCCATCAATAAATTCCTGGGACTGGCCTTGAGCTGAGCTCCGGGTGATGCGCGCGCTGAGAGCAATGGATCGGTTGGGCCGGCACAGCTTGAAACAGGGCAGCGGGACGCCGGCGCGGGACAAGGTCCCGTCCACCGCTCGCATCTTCGGGTAATATTTTTGACGAAGCGGGACATTACATGACCAAGATCATCGGCATTGACCTGGGGACCACCAACTCCTGCGCTTCCATTGTGGAGCAGGGCCACCCCAAGATCATTCCCTTTGCCAAGGGCTATCTGACCATTCCCTCGGTGGTGGCCTTTACCGCCAACGACGAGCTGCTGGTCGGCCCCGACGCGCTGCGGCAGGCGCCGACCAACCCGGAAAACACCATCTACGGGTCCAAGCGCCTGCTCGGCCGGCCCTACACCTCCTACGTGGTGCAGCAGGTGAAGCGCCTGTTCCACTACCAGATCGTGGAGGGGCGGGGCGGCGAGGTCGAGGTAGTGGGCAACGGCCGTCCCTTCACCATCCCCGAGGTTTCCGCGCTGATCCTTCGGGCCATCAAGAAATCGGCCCAGGAATACCTCGGCGAGGAAGACATCAAGGCGGTGATCACGGTGCCGGCGTATTTTTCGGACCGGCAGCGCCACGCGGTGCGGGATGCGGGGCGGATGGCCGGCCTTGACGTGGTGCGGATCATCAACGAGCCGACCGCCGCGGCGCTGGCTTACGGCTATCGCAAGGCCAGCGAGAAGAAGGTGGTGATCTACGACCTGGGCGGGGGCACGTTCGACGTGTCCGTGCTCGAGCTGGAGAACGAGGTCTACCGGGTGATCAGCACCAACGGCGACACCTTCCTGGGCGGCGTTGACTTCGACAACCGGATCGTGGAGCGTCTGGTCACGCAGTTTTTGCAGGACACCGGGGTTGACCTGATCGGCGACCGCATCGCGCTGCAACGGGTCAAGAACGCGGCGGAGGAGGCGAAGAAGGAGTTGTCGCTCCGGCAGGAGGCCACCATCTCCCTGCCCTACCTGGCGACGGGGCCGAACGGGCCGCTGGACATGAATTACACGCTCAAGCGCGCCGAGTTCGAGACCATGGTGGGGCCGCTGGTGGACCGGACCATTGACATCTGCCAGTCGGCGCTGGAAATGGCCAAGCTGGGGCCCCAGCAGATTGACGAGGTCGTGCTGGTCGGCGGCCAGACCCGCATGCCCATGATCTGGGAAAAGATCCGCACCTATTTCGGCAAGAGCCCGTCCAAGGGAGTGCACCCGGACGAGGTCGTGGCCATGGGCGCGGCCATCATGGCCGACATCGTCTCGCGCGGCGAGACCGGCGTGCTCCTGATTGACGTGGTCCCGTTGTCCATCGGGCTGGAGCTGCCCGGAAAACGCTTCAAGCGCATCATCCCCAGGAACTCGCAGATTCCCATCAAGCGCACCGAGGTCTTCACCACGGCCAAGGACGACCAGAAGAGCGTCAAGATCACCGTGCTGCAGGGCGAGAGCGAAAACGCCGAGGATAACGAGGTCCTGTCCAAGGTGGTGTTCTCCGACCTGCCCCCCCATAAGAAGGGCGAGCTCAAGATCGAGGTGACCTTCTCGGTCAACACCGACGGCATCCTCACCGTCACCGCGGTGGACAAGCAGACCGGCAAGCAGGTCAAGACCACGTTCTCGCAGCGCGGCGGCGAGGCCGAACAAGCGCCGTCCCCGTGAACACCGGGTCCGATGAAAATCCTGCGCCGCCCTCTCCTGCTGTGCATCCTATTATTCCCGGCGCCGGGCCTGTGCGCCTCGCAGGCCGCCGCCCGAATGAAGGTGTACTTCCGCGACGCCTTCCTCCCCCATTTGTGGGACGACACCAGGAACACGTTCGGCCGGCCCGCGAACCTGCTCCGGCTGGGCGCGGGCGCGGCGCTCACCGTGGCCGCCCACCAGTACGACGGGCCGGTGAACGATTATTGGAAGGACCACCGCCTGGATTACGGGCTCGCGGACTTCGGCAACGAATTCTGGGGCAATGGCGGTGTGCAGGGAGGCCTGGCTCTGTCCCTGATGTTCATCGGGTGGGGCGCGGACAACGCCAGGCTCGCGGACACCGGCGAGGTCCTCGTCGAGGCCCAGTTGATCCAGGGCGCTCTGATCAACGTGATCAAGCCCATCGCCGGCAAGCAGCGGCCGGACCACAGCGATAACCTGTCATTCCCCTCGGGGCACACCGGGACCGCCTTCTGCACCGCGGCCGTGATCCACCACCGGTTGGGCTGGCATTACGGAGCTCCCGCCTATGCCCTGGCCGTGGTCACGGCCATGTCCCGGATGGACGTGCAGGCCCACTGGCTCTCCGACACGGTGATGGGAGCGGCCATCGCCATGGTCACCGGCTACGCCGTGTCCCGATACCACGACGATTACCCCTACACCGTCACCTGGAAAAAACCGCGGCTGTCGCTCACGCCCGTTCTCGGCGAGGGCCGGTACGGCATCATGGTCGCCGGCTCTTTCTAGAGCCAGTTTCATAACCATCTCAAGAAAAAATAACAGGGATGTACAGGATTCACAGGATAGAAAAATCCGGAAATTATCCTGTTAATCCTGTACCTCCCTGTTATTAATCTCTATAGACATAGACGTCCATTCACTGCCCGGTCCTTGTGGCCCGCCGTTCCTCTTTGGCCCTCGCCGACAGTTAATGTAGGATAATGGTTCATGGAAGAGCGCGCGCTCAACGTGGGGATCGTCGCGCCCGGCATCGGATCGGGCACCGGACCATTTACCTACCTGGCATCGGTCCGGGCGGCCATGGCCGGGAGGCATCTGCTGTGCAACATGGACGGGAGCTGCCCGGACCTCGACCTGGTGCACGTGATTGACATCAAGCGGTTGTCGCCGCACTTTGTCGAGACGGTGAAGGCGCCGGTGCTGGCTGACGTCCATGACGACTACTGGGTGCGGCACGAGCCCTACCCTGCCCCGGACGCGCTGCTCCGGCGGCTGCGGCGGCGGCAGCTCTACTCGCATCACTTGGCGGTGCTCCGGCGCGCGTCAGCCGTGATCGCGCACAGCGAAGCAGTGGCCGGATCGCTGCGACGGGTGATGGACGAAGAGTTCAATAAAGAAGGCGTGAGCAAGCCGCCGGTCCATGTCGTGACGCTGGGCATCAAGGGCATGGAATGCGATCCTGTCCCACTCTCCCCGGTTGATGAAAAAGATGAAAAAATAATTCTGTTTCTGGGCCGCGACATTTTTCGCAAGGGATTTTCAATGCTGGTAAAGGCGCTGCCGCTCCTTTGCCGGACGCACCCGCGCGCGCGGCTCGTGGTGATTGGCCGCGAGTATGCGCACACGCGGGCCTGGGCGCGCCTCATCTCGCGGGGCCTGCCGGTCACGTTCCTGCCGCACCAGGACGCACCGGCGCTGGAGCAGTGGTTCAAGCGGGCGCGGCTCCTGGTGCTGCCGAGCTGGCGGGAGGCGTTCGGGCTGACGCTCATCGAGGCCATGGCGCGGGGCGTGCCGGTGGTCGGCTCGCGCGTGGGCGGGATCCCGGAGGCGGTGGAGGATGGGGTATCGGGCCTGTTGTTCGAGCGCGGCAACGCCAATGAGCTTGCGGAGAAAATGGCGGCGCTGGTTGGCGACCATGAGCTGCGGAGGCGGCTGATCGCGGGCGGACTTCGGCGGGCCGCGGAATTTTCAATCGAGAAGATGGCCCAGATCCTGGACCGCGTTTATCGGTCGGTGGCGGGGTCGCGGTGATGACGCGAGCTTCGCGGACAAAAAAAATAATTTTCGCGGCGGTCGTCGCGGTGGCGGTGCTGGGCGGCGCGGAGACGGTGCTCCGGCTGCACGAATTCAATTTTTATTTCAACTTCGGCGCGGACATCCTGGGCATGCCGCTCCTGGAGATGAAGGGCATCCGGCGGGTCATGAACCGCACGGTGGAGTTCGACCCGGTGCTGTTCTGGCGCTTCAAGCCCAACCAGGTGCTCGACGCGCACGGCATCTATCGGAAGCCGGTGCACATCAACGGCCACGGCTTCCGCGGGCCGGAGTTCACGGACGGCAAGCCGGCGGGCGTATATCGCGTGGCCTGCATCGGCGACTCGACCACCTTCGGCTGGAGCGTGGGCGACGACGAGACGTTCGCGGCCCAGCTTCAAGGCCTGCTCGCAAAGCAATGCGGCGCGGGCAAGGTGGAGGTCCTGAACCTCGGCGTCACCGGCTATACCTCCTTCCAGGGACGCGAGCTCATGGACCTGTACGTCAGGAAGTGGCGGCCGGACCTCGTCATCTTCGGCTTCGGGCCCAACGACCGTCTCCCCGCGCTCAAAAGCGACCAGGAGCACATGCGCGACCGCACCTGGGACGTCAAGCCGCTCACCCTGTTCCTGAGCCGCTTCCAACTCTACAAGCTCATCAAGGCGGGCGTGGTGTACCTGGAAAACCGCGCGCGCGGACTGAGCCTGGACCCGAAGACCTACATCCCCAGGCTCAAGCGCAAGGTGAGCATGGAGGAATTCGCGGACAACGTCCACACGGTGAAGAGAGAATGCGACGCGATCGGAGCCGGCCTCATCCTGATCAACGTGGACTTTCCGTCGCTGCCGACTGACGACGTCTCGCGAGCGATCAAGGAAGTGGCCGACCGAAGCGGCGCGCGCCTGACCGCGGACTGGAAGCAGTGGGACGCGGCGGACGTGCACGAGGCGCTGGCCCGCGAGCTCCACGTCCCGGAGATTGACCTGCGCCAAATCTTCAGCGACGGCCTCGCCTCCATCGAGGCCGGACGCATGGACCCCGCGCGCGCGGCCGCCGTCAAGAAGGCCATGCCCGATGAGATCGCGAAGGAGCCGTGGCGCTACCTGATGATTGACAACGGCCATCCCAACGACTGGGGCCACGAGCTCATCGCGCAAAAGCTCGATGAGATCATCGCGGAGCTGCCCGCTTTTCGTAAGCATTGCGGGGAGAGCGCGCCATGAGCCGGACGCCCGCCGGACGCCGGATTTTTTTCGCGGCCGTGATCACCCTGGCAGCGCTCGCCGGCCTGGAGCTCGGCCTGCGTTTAATCGACTTCACCTGCCAGCGCTCGCTGTCCTACATGCAGTTCAACTTCCCGCGGCCCAACGAGCTCTACCAGGTGTTCGAGCCGGACCCGGAGCTGTTGTGGCGCATGCGGCCGGGGTTTAATTTTGGAGAAGGGTTCGAGCCGCTGAACCATGAGGGCTTCCGCGGGCCGGAGTTCAAGGCGCAAAAGGCCGCGGGAGCGTTGCGCATCGCGTGCCTCGGCGACTCGGTGACGTTCGGCCGGCCGGACGCGGCGTACCCTGCCCTGCTTAGTGAGGAGCTGACGAAAGAGCTCGGCCGGCCGGTGGAGGCCATTAATTTCGGGGTGCCCGGCTATTCCTCGTGGCAGGGACGGAAGCTGCTGCCTCGAGTGCTCGACCAATATCATCCGGACGTAGTGATCATCATGTTCGGCTGGAACGACCACTGGCTGGCCAAGGGCTTCGCGGACCAGGACCAGATCGTGGGCGACTCGGACGCGGCCGGGCTGCTCGCGCCGCTCCGCGCGCTCCGCACCTACCAGTTATTGAACAAGATCGTGGCGCGGGTCCGCGCCGCGGTCTCTCTGCCGCCGCTCACCATGCGGGTGGCGCCGGACGATTACCACGCGAACCTGGTGAAGATGATCGGGGAATGCCGGGCGGCGCATGTCTTGCCGCTCATCGCGCTCGCGCCTTCCGCCATCGTGGCCGGCAAGGCGCCGGAGTTCATGACGGCCCTCGAGTTCATCCGAGCGCCCGCGGACCTGCAACGGTTCCACAATCAATATAACGACATCGCGCGCGGCGCGGCCCGCGAAACCGGCGCGCCGCTCATTGACCTGGACTTGCTTTTCTCAGATTGGCCTGCTAAAGACCTATTCGAGGACCCGGACCAGGACGTGATCCATCCGAACCGGGAGGGTTATCTGCTGGTCGCGGGAGCGCTCGCCAAGGCCGTCGAGGAACAGATTGCTGCAAAATAGTTTTTAAGCCGCAGATTAACGCAGATGAACGCGGATTAATAAATAAATCTTATCTGCGTTCATCTGCGTTCATCTGCGGCAAAAAAAGGAGGAGCCAAAATGATTACCATAGCGGAAGTCAAGGGCCGGGAGATTCTGGACTCGCGGGGGAACCCGACCATCGAGGTTGACGTGACTTTGGAGGCCGGGATCAGGGCCCGGGCCGCGGTGCCTTCGGGCGCCTCCACCGGCGAGCACGAGGCGGTGGAGCTCCGGGACGGCGACCCCAAGCGCTACCAGGGCAAGGGCGTGGAGAAGGCCGTCAAGAACGTGAACGGGCCCATCGCCAAGCAGGTCATCGGGATGGCCGCTGACGACCAGCGCGCGCTCGACGCCTCCATGATCGCTCTCGACGGCACGGCGAACAAGGCGAAGCTCGGCGCGAACGCGGTCCTGGGCGTGAGCCTGGCCGCGGCCAAGGCGGCGGCCGAGTTCTACGACCTGCCGCTTTACCGCTACCTGGGCGGTCTGCGCGCGACGAAACTCCCGGTGCCCATGATGAACATCCTGAACGGGGGCAAGCACGCGGACAACAACGTGGACATCCAGGAGTTCATGGTGTTCCCGCTGGGCGCGCCGTCGTTCAAGGAGGCGCTGCGGTGCGGGGCCGAGGTGTTCCATGCCCTGAAGTCGGTGCTCAAGGGCATGAAGCTGAACACATCGGTGGGCGACGAGGGCGGGTTCGCGCCGGACCTCCGCTCCAACGAGGAAGCGCTCAAGGCGATCGTGGAGGCCATCAAGAAAGCCGGCTATAAGCCGGGCAAGGACGCGGCCATCGCGCTCGACCCGGCGGCGTCGGAGTTTTACCAGGACGGCAAGTACGACCTGGCCGGCGAGGGCAAGAAGCTCACCAGCGCGCAGATGGTGGAGTTTTACGCGGACCTGTGCGACCGCTACCCGATCGTCTCGATCGAGGACGGGCTGGCGGAGGACGACTGGAAGGGCTGGAAGCTGATGACGGAGAAGCTGGGCAATAAAATTCAGCTCGTGGGCGACGACCTGTTCGTGACCAACACGGCGCGGCTCGCGCAGGGGATCAAGCAGGGCGTGGCCAACTCGATCCTGATCAAGGTGAACCAGATCGGGACGCTCTCCGAGTCCATGGACGCGATCAACCTGGCGTCGGCCGCGGGCTATACCTCGGTGGTGTCGCACCGCTCGGGCGAGACGGAGGACACGACCATCTCGGACCTGGTGGTGGCCATGGGCACGGGCATGATCAAGACCGGGTCGGCGTCGCGCACGGACCGCATCTGCAAGTACAACCAGCTCCTGCGCATCGAGGAGGAGCTGGGCCAGGCCGCCGAGTTCCCGGGCTGGGCCGCGCTCAAGCGGTAGAGTGACACTCCGGTCCCGCTCGGTTGAAATAATTATTTAACAAGGAGGTACAGGATATTCAGGATAAAAAATCTTATCCTTGACATCCTGAATATCCTTGTTAATGAATTTTTGTTAAGGCCTTGGGCCACTCGGCAGGGGGGACACTCCAGTCCCGCCCGCGCCCGACCGGAGTGTCGGGCCCACCAATATTATTGGAGTGCATCATGAGCTTTTTCACGATCAAATGGCGGGACGGATCGGTGGTGATGCTGGACCAGCGCCGGCTGCCGCTCGAGGAAATCTACAACACCTATGCGACGCACGAGCAGGTTGCCGAGGCCATCGAGGAGATGGTGATCCGGGGCGCGCCGGCCATCGGCATCGCAGCGGCCATGGGAGTGGCCCTGGCGGCCGGAGAGGCGTCGGGGAAGTCCGGCCAGGCATTCCATGAGTTCATGGATCGGGCCATCTCCCGGCTCGCCCGCACCCGGCCGACCGCGGTCAACCTGTTCTGGGCGCTCGAGCGGATGAAGAACCTGATTGCCAAGATTAAGGACGCGCCGCCGGCGGAGATCGCGGCGGCGTGCGAGCGGGAAGGGATCAAAGTGCTTGAAGAGGACATCGCGATCAACCGCCGGATGGGTATGAACGGCGCGGAGTACCTGGATGACGGCGACGTGGTGCTGACGCACTGCAACGCGGGCGCGCTGGCGACCGGCGGTTACGGCACGGCGCTGGGGGTGATCCGGGCGGCGCTGGAGCAGGGCAAGAGGATCGAGGTGATCGCGGACGAGACGCGGCCTTTTTTGCAGGGCGCGCGGCTCACGGTCTGGGAGCTGATGCAGGACCACATCCCGGTCACGCTCATCACCGACAGCATGGCGGGCCATCTCATGAAGATGGGCCGGATCAACAAGGTGATCACCGGCGCCGACCGGGTGGCCGCCAACGGCGACGCCGCCAACAAGATCGGGACCTACTCGGTGGCGGTGCTGGCGGACCGGCACCGCGTGCCGTTCTTCATCGCGGCGCCGCTGTCCACCATTGACCTGGAGACCGCGACCGGCGATGACATCCCGATCGAGGACCGCCAGCAGTTGCACGAGATCACCCACGTCCTGGGCACGCGCATCGTGCCGGAAAACACGCGGGTGATCTACCCCGCCTTTGACGTCACTCCCGCGGGCCTGATCCGGGCGCTCTTCACCGAGGCGGGGGTGGCGGAGCCGCCGACGGAGCGCACGGTCAAGGCGTTGTTCGAGAAGAAATAAAAGAAGAACATTAGTCGTCGCTAAGTAGGTGAGTGAGAGAATTCGCGGGTGGGGGCACCCGCGCCCCCTGCCAAGGCAGTATTGATGAATGGAGCATGAAGATGAGCGAGATGGTAGGCAAGAGCAAGTGGGAGGTTGATACGCCCGCGCTGCTGGTGGACCTTACGAAGCTGGAGCGCAACATCACCAAGATGGCGGAGTTCTTCAAGGACAAGCCGGCCAAGCTCCGGCCGCACTGGAAGACGCCCAAGACCGTGGAGATCGCAAAGATGCAGCTTAAGGCCGGCGCCATCGGGATCACCTGCGCCAAGGTGAGCGAGGCCGAGATCCTGGTGGACGCGGGGATCGAGGACATCCTGATCGCGAACGAGGTGGTGGGCCGACACAAGCTGGGCCTGCTGGCGGTGTTCAATCGCAAGGCCGATGTGAAGTGCGCGGTGGATGGGCCGGAGCAGGTGGCGATGCTGGCGGAGGCGGCGAATGCGGAGGGCGTGACCATCGGGGTGGTGGTTGACGTGTTCGTGGGCCTGCCGCGGTGCGGGGTCAAGCCGGATGACGCTCCGGCGCTGGCCAAGCTGGTGGCCAAGTCGCCGGGGCTCAAGCTCAGGGGAGTGATGGGCTACGAGGGCCACGTGGTGAACATGGAGGACGCGGGAGAGAGAAGAGCGGAGGCCGGGAAGAGCATGGGCCAGTTGGTGCGGGCGGCCGAGCTGATCCAATCCGCGGGCCTGCCCTGCGCGATCGTGTCCGGCGGCGGCACGGGCACCTACAACTTCAGCGGCATTATTCCGGGAGTCACCGAGATCCAGGCCGGGTCCTATTGCCTCATGGACGTGAAGTACGGACACCTCGACCTCGGCTTCGAGAATGCCGCCACCATCCTCTCCACCGTGTGTTCCCGCTCGCCCGCGCTCGCGGGATGGACCATTATTGACGCGGGCATGAAGCAGATGACCTACGAGTTCGGCCTGCCCGAGCTGATCGGCGTGCCCGGCGCCCGGCTCGCCATGCTCTCCGAGGAGCACGGCCACCTCTTCACCGACGGCGGCCCTTCCCCGCTCAAGATCGGAGACAAGGTCGAGCTTTACCCGTCCCACATCTGCACCACAGTGAACCTCCACGACCGCATGTACGCGATCAGGAATGGGCGGGTCGAGAACGTGTGGAAGGTGGCGGGACGGGGCCGGAGCCAATAATTCAGGTTCTTCACCTTCCAGAGTGGATCCGAAACATAACATGGGAGCGGAACCGGAGGCGAGTAGAGCGTAGAGCGCAGGGCGGAGGGCGTGAAAGACCCCTAGGTTGGCGCCGATTTGATTTACGCCCTTCGCCCTTCGCTCTAAGCGATCCGCGCCGCACATATTATCCATTCTCCAGTGCGAAGAACCATAATTCAAGGGCCGTTGCCAAGCTTCCAGACAATCAAACGCGGCGAAGTAACGCTGTAAATGGGCGGGCCGACCCGCAACCGGCCGGCCTCTCGATACTCCAGCGGCGTTAATTTAGGATCATAATATACGAGTTCCCGGTTGTCCGGCGTCGGCCGCAGCCATTTTCCTCCATTGTAAATGATATAATCGAGCTCATGTCCATGAGCATTGCAATATCTTATAATGTAATCCAGCGCGTTTCCGGACCGGATCATTTCCTTGATGAATATGCGGTTGGAGGTAAGCATATCGGCCGCGATGATATGGTTATCAGTGTAAAATGCGGCCATCCCCGGCCATTCCGAGACCAGGATCGTCTGGCCATTGAGATGGTTCATGCGTATATAGCTAAGCGTTTTATAGCTGGACGATCCGGCCAATTTTTCAGGCCCCAAGTTAATTTTGATATAGCCGACCGTGACCAGTGAGCACAGGATCACGATCATGGCAAAGGCTTTCGACCGCCCGCCAAGGCGCGTGGCCTCTCCAGCCTGGACTGCCAGGGCCATCCCGGCCAAAACCATTGGAAGCACATAATACCAATACCACAGGGTAAAGCCGGTGGTGAACAGGCTTACCTGGAGCCAATGCAGCACTGCTCCGGCCAGGAAAGCCCAAATAATGCTCCGGTTGCCGTGAAATGCCTTGCGACTAATCAGGGCGATGGTTGCGGCGGCTAAAATCGGAATGATACCGAACAGCACCTGATACCCCGCCAGCCCCAAGTTTACGGGAGGATTATAAGAAATCCCGGAGATTTGAATCCGGGGAAAAGATGATTTCAGCCATCCGCTCACCGTGACCACCCCTCCGAAATAAAAATAATTAAAGGCCATGTAGGCAAGCGCCGGCACCGAGGTAATCAATCCCGCGACCATCGTCCGGACCCAGGACCTGGTGAACACCAGATACCAGACGTAAAAAGCGGCCACGAAAAAGACGGAATCAAGCCGGGACAAAAACACCAAGCCCGCCGCGGCGCCGACCGCCAGGTGACGCCGGAGCCCGCCGCGCCCCTTTTCCGTGGCCAGCGCCGACAGCAGCGAAAGGGAAAAATAATAGAGGTGGGCCTCGGAATAGAGCATCCCGAAGATCGTGAGAAAGCAGACCGGGGGAAGGGCTAAAAAAGCAAACGGCGCCTGGAGCGACCGGGCCGTTCGCCGCAGGCTCAATGTGCCCAGAATCAGAAAAATCGCGGGAAGCGGGGCCGCGTAAGCGGGATTGTATAACAGCTTGGCATCCACCAATGAAACCAGCCATGAATATGCGCTTAAACAATACAGCCAGAGCGGGTGCAGGCCGTTAGTGGGATAGATTCCGGAGAAGCTCTGGCGGCCGGTCAGGGCCAAATTTCTGGCCGTAACCAGGTAAAAATACGAGTCCCCGGCGATGAAAAAAGCGGGAAAGATGAGCCAGCAAATCGCCACTAAAACACAGTAACTCAAAATAAGATACGTGGAAAATCGTTCGGAAGGAGGAGCCTGATCCCCCCCCTCATCCATCACCCCTGATAATTTTAGCTCGCGCCGGACCATTGTTAAATTTTACCTGCCGCCTGAGTCTATTACAACCCAATCAAGACGATTGCAAATTCATTGAAAAGCCGCTGATAGCTCGTTCCAGGTTTGACTTGCGACTGGAAAGAAGCGGCGGGGCATCTCCATTGTGTCATCAAGCTGGCGTGGAAGTGAGCAGTCTTGAACCGGTCCTGAATATGTTCATTGCACCCTTGCAATGCTATTATCGGCAGGGGCGTTGATTGGATAGCGAGGCTTTTGCCCCCGCTAGCCGGCGGAAGGCCAGAGGCCGCTGCGGTTGTTTTTTTGACGGGATGGAGAAGGGATGTTTCCAGACATGGAAGAAATGTTAGAGAAAACGATAATCCTGGATGACATCAGAATCTCATTTCGAGAAGGGGGGAGAGGTCAGCCGGTGGTCCTAGTCCACGGCTGGACCGGATCGTCGTATGACTGGAACAAGTTGATGCCTATTCTCGCGGCGAGGCACCGCGTCATCGCCTATGACCAGACCGGCTTCGGCAAGTCCGACAAGCCCCTGATGCCCTACCGATTGGAGACCTTCACCGGCCTCCTCGGCCGCCTCGCCGACGCGCTGGGACTCGGCCCTTTCCACCTCGTCGGCAACTCCATGGGCGGCCATATCGCGGCGGCGTTCGCGCTCCAGCACCCGGAGCGCGTGCGCTCGCTGGCGCTGCTCGACGCGGCGGGCGTTTCCGAGGGCGCACCGTGGGTGTTCAACGCCGGCCGTTTTCCCCGCGCCCTGGCCGCGCTCCTGCGCATAACGCCCCTTCCGCTCTACGGCTATTATTATCGGAGAAGCGGGCCTTACTACGATTCCTCATTCCTCACCGCCAGGGACGTGCTCGGCCATTACCACAGCTATGGCAACCGGGCCGGCGCATACGCCGCGGCCCAGTGCATGCGCCACATCATCTACGAGCCCGCGGCCCAGCTCGACCAGCGGCTAAAAGAGATGCGCGTGCCCACGCTGATCGTCTGGGGCCATAAGGACCCGCTCCTGGGGAAGCACATGAGCAGCGTGTTCCTGCGCGAGATTCCCGGCGCGCGGCGCGTGTTTATCGAGAACTGCGGCCACTGCCCGCAGGAGGAAAAGCCCGGGGAGCTCCGGGACATACTCGAAGAGTTCTGGAAGGAATTGCCCGCGAAAAAATAGACGCCGCGTCAGGGACTGCACAGCTTACACGGCTTCCGTCCCTTGGCCATGGCCTCTTCCCGGGTCTTGAACCGGACCAGGTTCTCCGGCTTGATCCGCGCCGCTTGAGGGCAAGTGCGGAGATGGAACACCTTGGACGACCGGGAGGCGCAATACTTTTCTTCTCCGGCCGCGTCCGGCGGCAAAGACGCGCCGGGAAGGGCATCATGATCGGGGGCGGCGGCCGGATGGACAGCGTCGCCGGCCGGCGGGGCCGATGGCGGAGGCGGGGCGGGACAGCGATCCTGCCCCGGGCCGCTGCAACAGGATAATAGCGCCAGGCCCGCCAGGAAACATACGATGCGCATGCTCTTCCTCATGGACATGCCACATTTCTATATCACACCTGATCGAATCTTAAAAAGTCTTAAGCTGAGTGCCTTCATGGTCAGAGCTTCAGTTTTCAGTTATTAGAGACCTGGCCGGGACCTTTAACCATCCCGATATTAACTGAAAACCGAAGCTCTGACCCTGGAAGCAGAGGCGCTCCGGGCGATACTTGACAGGGCAGAGGCGTTGTTTTAGGATTAAGCGGTTTAATGCTCGATCCCCGCACGAAGAATGGCTGACGCTGGAGGGAGTTTTTCTGGCCGGACCCGGCGGATGAAGTTGTGAAGCGGTAATGTTTGCCGGCCCGGCATTTCCAGGAGGACCATGGCGCGAGTTCTCGATATTATTAAAGGGAGACATCCGGCCCGTGGCGCCGGGGAAATATCGGGATGCAACCAACAAGATAAAAGGAGGAGAAGTTTAATGGCACCGAAGAAAGCGAAGAAGGCGAAAAAGGCGGGCAAGGTCAAGGCCAAGAAGACGGCGAAACCGGCGGCCAAGAAAGCCGTGAAGAAAGTTGCGAAGAAGGCGGCAGCGAAGAAGGCCGTAAAGAAGGCCGCCCCCAAGAAAGCGGTGGTCGCGCGCCAGCCCGCGGAGATCATCAGCGGCAGCGCGGTCGCGGCTTCGATGCGGGAGGAGATGAAGCGGGAGACCGCGGAGCTCAAGGAAAAGCACGGGGTGACGCCCGGCCTGGCGGTGATCCTGGTCGGCGAGAACCCGGCGTCGCAGGTTTACGTGGGCAGCAAGGTGAAGACGTGCCTCGAGCTCGGCATCAACTCGCTGGAGTTCAGAAAGCCGGTGGATTTTCCGGAGGCCGACCTGCTGGCTCTGATCGCGGAGCTGAACGCGGACCCGAAGGTTGACGGCATCCTGGTGCAGCTCCCGCTGCCCAAGCACATTGACGAGCAGAAGGTGCTCATCGCCATTGACCCGGGCAAGGACGTTGACGGGTTCCATCCGGTGAACGTTGGCAAGCTGATGGTCGGCAACGCCGACTTCATGCCCTGCACCCCGGCCGGCTGCATCGAGCTGTTGAAGCGCGCGGGCGTACAGACCAAGGGGGCGGAGGTCGTGGTGGTCGGCCGGTCCAATATCGTGGGCAAGCCCGTGGCCAACATGCTGATCCAGAAGGCGGAGGGAGCGAACGCCACCGTGACCATCGTGCACACCGCGACCCGCGACGTGACGTTCCACACCAGGCGCGCCGACATCCTGATCGTGGCCGCCGGCGTGCCCGAGTACATCAAGGGCAACCAGATCAAGCCGGGCGCCGTGGTCATTGACGTGGGCGTGAACCGCATCCCCAACCCCGACCCCACCTCCGAGAAAAAGACCAAGCTCGTGGGCGACGTGGAATTCGCGTCCGCCAGCAAGGTAGCCGGCAAGATCACCCCGGTCCCCGGCGGCGTCGGACCCATGACCATCACCATGCTGATGAAAAACACGATCAAGGCGGCGAAGGTGCACCATAATATTCAATGAAAAATTATGAATGATGAATGATGAAAAATCCAAGCCACGGGACATCTGCACCCGCACCTTTGCATATTCATTACGGGCAATAAAGCTCTACCAATTCCTGGAGCAAGGCAGGAACAGGGCGGGGCGGACGATCGGGAAGCAATTTTTAAGAGCCGCGACTTCGGTCGGAGCGAACGTCGAGGAAGCACAGTCCGCGGAGAGCAAGGCCGATTTCATCCATAAGTTGGCAATCGCGCAGAAGGAAGCCAGGGAAAGCCTATACTGGCTCCGGCTGCTACGAGCCTCAGAAATAGTCAGTGAGAAGCGGATCATGGCAATCACAACTGAAACAGAAGAGCTGGTCGCCATAATTTCCAAAATAATCATAAATGCCAAAAAGCGAAGAGAAAAGAACCGGACAAAAATATGAATGATGATTTCCTCGCCGCGTTGGATTTAATTTTCATAATTCATCATTCATAATTTTTAATTTCCGCCCGGCGTAGAAAATACCCGCAAAAAGCGTTATCCTGTAACCATAACGGGTGCATCCGCATCAATAACCACGGATTTTCCCATGACAGTTGACGAAGACAAAGAAGTATTGGAAAAGGTGCGGGAGATCCTCGCGTCCAACCCCGACGGCTACCGGAACCTGATCTCCATCTTGCAGGAGACGCAGGAGGCCCTGGGCTATCTGCCCCGCGCGGGCATGATCGAGATCGCCAACCACCTGGGGATCTCGCCGGCCAATGTTTACGGCGTGGCCAGCTTCTACAACCAGTTCCGGTTCAAGCCTCCGGGCAAGTGCCACATCCAGGCGTGCATGGGCACGGCGTGCCACATCAAGCAGGGCGACCTGATCCTGGACCAGTGGAAGCGGCGCCTGGAGATCGAGGAAGGGGAGCGGACGGCGGACGGGGAGTTCAGCATCGAGCGGGTGGCGTGCGTGGGCGCGTGCGCCATGGCGCCGGTGTCCATCGTGTGCAAGGAAGTGATCGGCCACATGGCGGTGACCAAGGTTGACGGCATCCTGCTCCAGAACAAGCTCCAGAAGGAACAGGAAGAGCGGGAGAAATTGAAGCATCCCCCGGCCTCAGAACATGCCGGTGACAAGGGCCAGGGCCGATGAGCGAGGGAAGCGTCAAAGGGCGCGAGGTATTTACCGCCCTCCTCAATAAATCGCGCCAGCAATGGGAACTGCGGCGCGGCCCGGACCGGCCCTACGTGCTGGTGGGCACTGCCACCTGCGGCCGGTCGGCGGGCGCGCTCGCCGTGCGCGACGCTTTTATCGAGAGCTTCGAAGAGCTCGGGCTCACCGTGCCGGTCATGGATACCGGCTGCCACGGCCATTGCTACGCGGAGCCGATGGCGGTGGTCAAGCGGCCGGGGTATCCGGGCATGATCTACCACCACCTCACCCCCATCATCGTGCGCAATCTCACCCAGAAATTTTTTCTTGAAGAGGACCCTTACCTCGATGTTTTTTTGGGCGCGGTGGAAGACAACGAGCTCGGGCTGCCGCGGATGGCCGACCTGCCGCGCTGGGGCCGGGAAGAGCGGAGGCTGCTCGCGCGGGCGGGCGTGATTGATCCGGATAACATAGTGGATGCCATCGCCAATGGGGCCTACGCGGGGCTGGCAGCGGCGCTTGAAATGTCACCGGAGCAATGCCTGGAGTCGCTCCAGCGCTCGGGCCTGCGCGGTCTGGGCGGCGCGGGCTTCCCCATCTGGCGCAAGTGGGAGATGCTCCGGAACGCGCGGGAAACGGAGCGGTACCTGATCTGCAACGCGGACGAGGGCGACCCCGGCGCGTTCATGGACCGCGCCATCATCGAGTCGGACCCGCACGCGCTCATCGAGGGCCTGCTGATCGGCGCGCGCGTCACGGCCGCGGCGCAGGGCTTCATCTACGTGCGGGCCGAGTACCCGCTCGCGGTGCGGCGGATGCGGCGCGCGATCAAGGCGGCGCGGGAGGCGGGGCTGTTGGGCGAAGCGGTTCTGGGCACGGGCCTCAACTTCGACGTTGACGTGATGGAGGGCGCGGGCGCGTTCGTGTGCGGCGAGGAGACGGCGCTGATCGCGTCGGTGGAGGGGCGGCGGGGCATGCCGCGGGTGCGGCCGCCCTACCCCTCCGAGTCCGGCCTGTTCGAGAAACCGACCGCGGTCAACAACGTGAAGACGCTGGCGTACGTGCCGCGCATCGTGGAACGGGGACCGGAGTGGTTTTGCTCCGTGGGCACGGAGCAGAGCAAGGGCACGGCGGTGTTCGCGCTGGCGGGCAAGATCGCGAACACGGGGCTGGTGGAGGTCGCGATGGGGGCGACGCTCCGGGAGGTGATTTTCGAGATCGGCGGCGGCGTGCCGCACCACAAAAAATTCAAGGCGGTGCAGATCGGCGGGCCTTCCGGGGGGTGTCTGCCGGAGGCGATGCTGGACACGCCCATAGATTTTGACAGCCTGCGCGACGCGGGCGCGATCATGGGCTCGGGCGGGATGGTGGTGCTTGACGAGGACAACTGCCTGGTGGACACCGCGCGCTTTTTCCTGGAGTTCACGCAGCACGAGTCGTGCGGCAAGTGCACGTTCTGCCGGATCGGCACGCGGCAGATGCTCGACATCATCAAGCGGATCACGGCCGGAGAGGGGCGGATCGAGGACCTGGATCTGCTCGAGGAGATGGCGCGGGACATCAAGGCCGGGGCGCTGTGTAACCTGGGCAAGACCGCGCCCAACCCGGTGCTCACCACGCTCAAATACTTCCGCGAGGAATACCAGGAGCACATCCGGGAGCATTTTTGCCGGGCCAAGGTGTGCAAGGCCATGACCGCGTACTATATTGATCCTAAAAAGTGCGTGCGCTCGTGCGACGCCTGCGTGGGGAGCTGCCCGCCGGAGGCGATTTACGCGAACTCGAAGCGGATCAAGGTGGTTGACCAGGAGCTGTGCGTGCGGTGCAACTCCTGCATGGGCTCCTGCCCGCCGGAGTACGACGCCATCCGCAAGATTTCGCCGCTCCGGGAGGTGCCGCCTTCGGAGCCCCGGCCGGAGAAGAAGAAAGAGAATTAACAGGGATGAACAGGATATTCAGGATAAGAGTTGTAGAAGAATCAGCAAGAAAGCTGGAGGGCTAAACTCTTGGTCCCGGAGGGACGGGCGAAATCAGGATGGGAAAGATCGAGATCCAGATTGACGGCAAGACCGTGAGCGCGGAAGAGGGCGATCGGGTGCTGTGGGCGGCGCTGGACGCGGGGATTTACGTGCCGCATCTGTGCGCGGGCCGGGAGATCGCTTTTCATCCGGGGTCGTGCCGGCTGTGCTTCGTGGAGCTCGAGGGCCGGGAGGGGCCGGTGACGGCGTGCACGGAGACGGTTCGGCCGGGCATGGTGGTGCGCACGCGGAGCGAGCGGGTGGACCGGCTGGTGCGCTCCGGGTTCGCTCTGCTCATGTCCACGCACCGGCTCGACTGCGCCAAGTGCCCGGCCAACAAGAAGTGCGCGCTGCAGGAGATCGCGCGCGAACGCAAGCTCCCGCTCAAGCCCAAGGGGCTGCCGAAGATCGAGCCGGACTGGCCGGTTGACGATTCCCGTCCGGACTTCGGGCTCAACCCGAACCACTGCATCCTGTGCGGAAAGTGCGTGCACGTGTGCAACGAGATGGTGCGGAGCCGGATCCTGGATTTCATGGACCGGGGCATGAAGACGCACGTAGGCACGTTTGACGGACAGCCGCTCGCGGGGCATGATTGCGCGGGGTGCGGGGAGTGCGTGAGCGTATGTCCGGTCGGAGCATTGTATTTCAAGCAAAAGGTTTGAGGTTTGGGGTTTGAGGTTTGTGGTTGAACGAAGTGGCGGTCCTTGGAACCACAAACCACAAACTACAAACCACAAACCCTTTTTAACACATTGGAGGAAATAAAGTTGAGCCTGGTCATGGCGGTTTGCGGCAAGGGGGGCACGGGCAAGACGACGCTGTCGGCCTTGTTGATCCGGAGCCTGATGAAGAAGGGGATGAAGCCGATTTTGGCGGTTGACGCGGACCCGAACGCGAACCTGGCGCCGGCGCTGGCGATTGCGGTGGAGCAGACGGTGGGGCAGGTGTTGGAGGAGTTCCACGGCCAGAAGCTCACCATCCCGGAGGGGATGTCGAAGCAGGCGTACCTGGAGCTGCGGCTGAACCAGGCGGTGGCGGAGGCCAAGGGCATTGACCTGCTCGCGATGGGCCGGCCGGAGGGCCCGGGGTGTTACTGCTCGGCCAACTCGGTGCTGCGCGACATGCTGGAGCGGCTCACGGAGAACTACCGCTACGTGGTGCTGGACAACGAGGCGGGCATGGAACACCTCTCCCGCCGCACCGCGAACCGCATCGACGTGCTGCTGATGGTGACCGACCCTTCCATGAAAGGGATGCGCACGGTGCGCGGACTGCTCGACCTGGTGGCCGAGCTCAAACTGCCCATCGTCAAGAAATACCTGGTGGTGAGCCGCGCCGTGGACCTGGACCCCCGGCTCATGGAGATGGTGAAGGATCTCGAGGTCCCGCTCTTGGGCATGGTGCCGGAGGACCCGCAGGTCAAGGAGTTCGACCTGGAGACCCGCTCGTTCCTGGAGCTGCCCGATGATTGCGCGGCGGCCCAAGCCGCGGAGCGGATGATGGAGAAGCTGAGCGCGGAGTGGCAATAGATCGGCCTGCCCGCCTTTCAAGAAATCCCGGAAGTTACACGGATGGAACGGATGGAACGGATAACACGGATCAGAGAAGAATGTTAAGAGGTCTCAATCCGTTTAATCCGTATTGATCCGTTAGTGTAGTGTTTAATAAATTAATTGTGGTGCAGGCGTCCCGCCTGCGACTGCCCGGAATGCAGGCCAGAGGCCCGCACCACAATGTGAGACATACGGATTGAAGAGAGATGCCACGGATTCCCATTCATCTGATCCGTGAAAATCCGTTTAATCCGTCCCATCCGTGTATATTCTTTTTTGCGATTTACTCCTTTAGCGCCAGATTAAGGCGTTCTCATTAATAATTTTAATCCAGTGAAAAAGCTTCATTTTTTGCTGGACAAGGCAGTAAAAATTGTAGTATAATAAATCTTGTCTGCAACGAAGTTCGAAGATGTGCTCGCAGGAAATCCCGGAAAACCTGATGCTGACGGGGCGCAGAGGCTTCACGACCGAGCGCCCGGTTCGTCACGACAATTAGAGTGTGCTTAAGAGATTGGAGAAATTCTAATTCAAGTCAGCGCTGTCCAAAATAAACGGACCGGAGAACCGCCAAGACGCCAAGAGCGCCAAGGATTATTTTTAAACACGATTTTAAGAAGGCTTGAGTGCGAATGTTTCTTGCTTGGCGCTCCCGTCGGCCGGTTCGCCAAGCCGGTTGGAGCCAACGCTCCGGAGCTGTTCTTTGCTGGGCCGCCAAGAAACATCAGGTTTTACTTGGCGATCCTTGGCGCTCTTGGCGTCTTGGCGGTTTTCTTCCGGCCTATTTTGGACAAGAGTGATAATTTATCATGACCGGATTAACGGGATTTACAGGATGAGAATAAAACAAAAGGCGTATTTCGAAAATCCTGTTAATCCCGTCTCCAATTCTCCAAGCAGACATCGAACGGAGCCGACATGAGCGGGAATAAGGGGCGCTGGGGCCGCCTGCTCAAGCGCCTGTCCTTTGCCGGAGCGGTCTTTGTCCTGCTGATGGCGCTGGTCGAGGGCTCGCTCCGGGTATGGCCCGTCACCCGCAACAAGGGCAAGATATTTCTGCGCGCTCCGAACGGCCGGTGGACTTTCCAGCGCACGGACTCGGGAATATTTTTTGAGGACCCCAAGCCCGCGGGCGTGTTCCGGATCATGTGTTTCGGCGAGTCCGCGGTGGAGGGCTCGATTTACAATCCGCTTTCGACGTTTCCCAACCACCTCCGGCTGATGCTGCTCTCCGGGATCAGGTCCGGGAGAGTGGAGGTCATCAACTGCGGCCAGACCGGCCTCACCAGCACCGACGTGCTCGACATCTTCATGGCGGCCTTCCGCTTCCAGCCCGACCTGATGGTGGTCTATTGCGGCAACAACGAGCTCACCCATTACAAGCCCATCAACCGGGTCGAGACCCCGCTCTTGTTCCCCGTGATGCACGCCCTGGCGCTGCACAGCCGGCTCCTGCCGGTGCTGACCGCGCAAATCTACAGCCTGAAGCTCCGGCAGGGAGGCGCGCGGATCCTGGAGGAAGTCCCAAACCTGGACCTCCGGCTGACGATCTTCCCCCAAGAGCGCCGGGAACACATCGAGCGCAACTTCGTGATGAACATTGAAGACGTGGTCCGGGCCGCGAAGCAAAACCAGGTCCCCCTCATCCTCTCCACCGTGGCCGGAAACCTCCGCGACTGGCCGCCCCAGCGCTCCCGCTATCCCGCATCCATGCCCGTCAAAGAGCGGCTGAAATTGGAACAGCAGTGCCGCGAGGCCGAACAGGCATTGGACCAGGGCCAATACGGGGAGGCCCGCGGCCTGCTCGACGATCTTCTGGCCAAGGCCCCGGACCATGCGCGCGCCCATTTCTGGCGGGGAAGGCTGGAGCTGGCCGCCGGCGATCTTACCGCCGCCCGCCAGGAATTCATCCTGGCGCAGGACCAGGACGACTCCGGGCTCAACCGGCCCCAGACCTACGATAATGACGAGGCGGCGGCGCTCGCGTTGAAGTATGACGTGCCCCTCATTGACATCGCCCGCATCTTTGACGAGCACAGCCCCTACGGCCTCACCGGGTTCGAGCTCATCAACGACGGCTGCCATCCCACCATTGACGGCCAAGTCCTCCTGGCCGCCTGCCTGGCCCGGTTCATCTCCCAAGAGAGGCCGGACCTGTTCACGCTTCCCGACCCGGACCAGCTGGCCGCGAACAAGGAGCAATGGCTAAGGGAGCTCAACGTAACGCCGGAGTTCATGGCCAAGCGTGTCCAGGAGATGGCGTTCAACCTCGGGTTCGGATACGACGACCGCCTGATCAACGGCCAGGCCATCAAGCTGTTTCATGACCTGACGGCCCTGACCCCGGATTCCACGCTGCCCGAGGCCGCCATCGGCCTGCTCCGGCTCCGGCAGGACGACCCCGCCGCCGCCGATGCCTTCACCCGGGCGCTCCGGAAAAGCCCGGCCCACCTCGGCCGCATGTGCGGCCTCTACCTCAAGCATTACCTCCGCTGGATGGACCCGTATCTGCTCGTCCGCTCCCGGCCCGGGACGGAATTCCATTACGTGCTGGGCGATTACCTGGAGGCCACCGGAGTGGTGGAGCCGGGAGAGCCTTATGTCCTGCCGCTCGCCGACGCCGACAAGGCCTATCGCTTTGACGTTTCCGCGGGGACCCTGGTTGACGTCACCGCGCCTCTCGCGGCCCGTCTGGCCGAGAGAAAACAGGCCCGCGCCCGCGCCGGGACCGCCGTCCCCATAATGCTCTACGGCGAGGGCCGGCCCCGCGGCCAGATGACGCTCCAGCGTCTGGCCCCGTCCTCCCCCGGCGAATTCCTGGCCACGGGCCCGGATCCCTTCCTGGTGTTTTCCGGCCTCTCCCTCACCCCCCTGGCCCTCGACCGCGTCTCCATCCGCGCCGCCGTATCGCCGGTTAACGGACCGATCGCGGGCGAGCTGTGCGTTTACTGGAAGAGAGCGGCCAAGAGCGCCTTTGGCGAGGACTGCAAGGCCTGCGTCCCCTTAAAGCCGGGAGACGCGTTCCAGGATTACACGATTGACCTCTCCGATGATCCTGATTGGCTCATGAGCACGGATGTTGACGCGGTGCGCCTGGACCCGGGCGAGGGCAAGGTCAAGCTCGAGCTCAGCCGCATCGAGTTCTCGGGGCAATAGGGCCCGGCCGGGAGCGCAACCCGGGAATCAAGGCAGGATCTTTTTCGCCCGCAGCATGATCTCGACGGTCTCGCGGGTGGAGTAGCGGAAGCTGTAGCCGACTTCCTCCCGAAGCCGCGTGCTGTCCAGGACCCAGGGCCAGCGCATGAAGTCGAGCAGAGAGTGCGGCGCCCGCACCAGCGGCAGTTGCAGCCGCCACGCGATCTTGACCAGCAGCGTGAGGAGCCAGTCCGGCAGGAACACGCTCGGCCGCCGGGTCATGTCCGTGGCCTCGTGCAGCGTGATGGTGTCGGGCGGTGCGATGTTGAAGGCCCCGCGCGCGCCCTTTTCCAGGATGGCCACGATGGCGCCGGCCACGTCATCCTCGTGCACGAACTGCAGCGGAGGATTGTGGTCGCGCGGCGCCGTGACGATGGGAATGGTGAGCATCCCGGAAAGATAGTTGTTAACCAGCGGCCCATAGACCACGCACGGCCGGATCACGGCCATGATCACGTCCGGGTGCTCCTTCATGAAGTCGCGGCAGAGGAACTCGACTTGCGACTTGTCGTTGGCGTAGGTGAACGTCGGGTGCGGCCGGATCTCGTCCGTCTCCTTGAGCGGCACCGGGTTGTCCGGCCACACGCCGTAGGCCGTGCCCGAGCTCGCCACCAGCACCTGCGGAACCTGGGCCTCGGCCGCGGCCCGGAGCGCGTTTTTGGTCCCGTCCACGTTCACCCGGTGCATGAGCGCGTCGTCCGGTATCGGGTCCACGATGAACGCCAGATGGATGAGCACGTCCGGCTTGATCTCCCGCACCCAGTCAACCAGCGCCGGGGCGTTGATGTCCATCTTCCGGAACTCGCCCTGGTCATACTTGGAAAGCGGCGGCCTCACGTCCATCCCGTAAAACCGCTCGCACCACTCCGTGTGCGAAAGTTGGCGGCACAACACCCCCGCGATATAGCCGCCCATCCCGGTGATAAAGACCTTCTTGCCCATGGGTCCCCTCTTCTCTTCCCGGCCGGCGTTATTTTGCCTTGCGCCGGATGATCTCGTTATTGTAGGCGCGGATCAGGTCCTTGTGGTGGAGGATGCCGAGAATTTTTTTGTCATCCTCCTGGTCCATGACCAGCAGTCCGGAGATGGGATACTTGAGAAATTCGACCAGCGCGCTGTACAGGGAATCCCCGGGATGCACGTGGGCCGCCGGGATGGCCATGTCCTCCGCGATCAGCAACTGGTTCAGGCTGTCATCGAACAGGATCGGCCGCGTCGTGTCCAGCGACAGCACTCCCACGATCGAGCCGTCCTCCCGCTGCACCGGCCACACGTCCATGTCCTCGTAAGTCAGGAACTGCTGGACCTCAGCGAGCGATGAAGACGCCGGGATCGAGCGCACCGCTTCCTTCTTCTCGAACACGTCGCCCACCTTCATCTCCTCCAGCACGTTGACGGTGAACTCCCCGACGTGCGCGGGCGAGTGGAACTTGTTCTGGACCTGCTGCTTATAAATGGACCAGCGGCGGTTGAACATAAGGGCGGTCACGGAGACGAGGAGCAGGGGTGCGATCAGGCTGTAGCCCCCGGTCATTTCGGTGACCATGAGCAGCGCTCCGAGGGGCGCGTGGGCCACTCCCGCGAAGAACGCGGCCATTCCCACCAGCACGAATGCCGCGATGTCAACATGCGAGACAATGTCCGGGAAGAAGTGGTTGGACAAGAAACCCATGGCCCCCCCGATCATCCCGCCGATGAACAGGGTCGGTCCGAACACTCCGCCCGAGCCCCCGGAGCCGATGGTCAAGGAAGTGGCCAGTATTTTAAAGAGCACAATCCCGGCCATGAGCTGGAAGGACAGCTTGCCCAAGAGCGCGAGCTGGATCTGGCCCCAGCCCCCGCTGTAAACCTGAGGGTAAAGCAGGCCGATCAGCCCCACGCCCACCCCGCCGATGGCGGGCTTGATCCAAGCGGGGACGTTGAGCTTCTTGAACGCCACGTCCTTGAGAAAATAGAACGTCCGGATGTAAATGACGCCGAGGGGCACACAGACCAGGCCCAGGGCCACGTAGAACACCAACTGCCGCGGATCGTTGAAGCTGAGCCGCGGGATGTCGAAGATGGGGCGGAACCCGAAAAAATGCGTGAAAATGATATAGGCGGTGATCGAGGAGATCACCGTGGGGATGAGAGCGTCGGTTTCCAGGTCCTCGCGGTAGAGAACCTCGCAAGCGGTGATGGCGCCGCCCAGGGGCGCGCGGAAGATGGCCCCCAATCCGCCGCCGGCGCCGGCCACGACCAGCAGTCTCCGGTCCCGGGCCGGCAGCTTGAGGAGATCGGCCACCCACGAGCCGAAGCCGCCGCCGATCTGGGCGATGGGCCCCTCCCGTCCCGCGCTCCCTCCCGACGCCAGCGTCAGCAGAGTGGCCGCGGCCTTGACAAAAGGAACGCGGGCCCGGATCCGCCCCTGCTTATAGTGAAAGGCCTCGATCATGGCGTCCGTCCCGTGGCCCTCGGCCTCCGGCGCCAGATAGTATACGATCAGGCCGGAGAGCAGACCGCCCGCGGCCGGAAGAATAAAAAACAGCCACCTGCGCAAAGGCCCCGTCGCTCCCGTAAGGAAAAGCTTCTCGCCGGCCGGCGGCTCCAGCGGATAATGACACAGGTAATGAAAGGTGAAGTGTTGCGCCAATTCAAGCAGGTAGAAGAAGGCGGCGGCGCCGATGCCCGACACGGCCCCGATGATCAGGCCCAGCGCGATCCACCGGGTCATCCCGCTCTGCCGGAACCAACGGAGGACTCGATTAAAGGTCTGTCCCGCGGTCATGGGCCTGTCCTTGAGCCGGTTTCCAGGGAATTTCCTCGGAATGGATTAAGTGGGTGATCACTGCACTGGTCTGCATTTTAGCTCAATCTTCCGCATAATCAAGCTCCGCGGCCAGGATCGAGGCCGCCTGGTGGTTGCTTGTGGCGCAGGCGTCCCGCCCGCCTTCATATCTCGCGGTGCAGGCCGGAGGCCCGCGCCACAATAAGATATCGGCCGCTGATTCTTTCACCGCACTTTACTCCCGCCGTTTCTGTCAATATACTTGATAATAGCAATGGGCCTCTCTTATTCAAAACGGCTGGCATACGCCGTGGCCGCGTCGCTGGTCCTGCATTTTCTCATCTTAATAGCCGTGTTCGGGGGCCGGGGCGGAAGGTCGGGGCCGTTGCGCATGCCCGGCCTGTTATTCGTGGAGCTGATCAGCCTGGGCTCCAAGGGGGCCGAGGCCAGAATGGCGCCCGGGCCCACGCCCTTTGCTCAGCAATTTCCGGCGCCGGAGCGGCCGGACCGCGAGCCGCTGCCCGCGCTCGACACCGAGTGCTGGAAAGGCCGCGAGCCCGTGCCCGACACCAGGAAGACCGAGGCCAAGAAATCCTCCAGCCAAAACCCCTCCGGCCTCCGGGAGGGAGAGCCGCTCGGCCCGGAAATCTCCCTGCCCCGCGTGGACCTCGAAGCCGCGCCGGACCGGGGAGGGAGGAATCCCGGCATGGACGCCGATGGCCGGGAAGCCCCTCTCCGTCCCCCCCAGTGCGCCCATTGCCCGGCGCCGCGGTATCCGGCCCAGGCCCAGGACCGCGGCCTGGAGGGCGAGGTCGTGCTCAAGGTCGAGGTCCTGGCTGACGGCAGGGTCGGCGACGTTTACGTGATGACCAGCTCCGGGTTCCCCATCCTCGACGATACCGCCCTGGCCGCGGTCAAGAGCTGGACCTTCTATCCCGCCACCCGGGAAAACGTCCCCGCGCCCACCTCGCAACAAATCCGGGTCCCCTTTGTCCTGCCGGCTCCGTGACGCCGCCAAAATGTGATGGATTCCATTGGCCAGTTTCGTATTGTCGGAGATCGAATGAAAGCAAGCAAGATAAGAGGCATGGCCGTGGCGGGCTTCAACTTCGTGGGCTTCGAGGAACTGGGCGCCCCGTACTACTAACATGCAAGATGCATAAATTTCTTTGCACTTTTCGCGAAATCATGCGCAACCGCCTGAAAGAATGAATGAACAAGGATATACAGGATATTCAGGATCAGAAAATCTTATCCTTGACATCCTGAATATCCTTGTTAATAAAATCTTTGGTTGCGGCCTTGAGCCCGCGCTGGGAGAAAAGGAGCATTAGATTGATGAACCGGAATAATTGCATTCATAAGGCGGCGGGCGATGCGCTGGTGCTTTTTGCCGCCCTGATAATCATGCCGTGCCTCCTTACGGCTTCCTGCCAAAAGAGCGCGCGGGTGGCGGAGCAGGCGGACGGCTGGTGCGAGCTCGGGCTTGCTTCCGGCAACACCGCCACCGGGCTCGGACCCATGGACTACTACGCCGGCTACAACGGCTTCGTGGCGGCCGCTAAGCCGGGCGAGCGCGTGGTGTTCCACGCCCAGTTCCCCAAGGCCCGCTACTGCTCGGTCATGGTCTATGACGAGCATTTCCTGCTCCTCGACTCCATCCTCGACCGCGACATCGTCCCTCTTGCCGGCGTGAACCCGTTCATCCCGGGCACGGACCGCGGCGGAAAATACCTGGGCGAGTTCGAGATCCGGGTCCTGATGGAGCCGAAGCCCCAGGGCCCGCGCCCGCCCAACACCCTCTATGCCGGGCTCACCCACGACGGCAAGCCGAACCACACCGCCATCATCGGCTACCGCGTGTACATGCAGGACCAGGGATACGGCTACCAGGACCACAATCCGCTCGCGGTGTACGGCGGCGTCCCAGCTCCCCACTTCCGCGTCCTGGACAAGGCAGGCAACCCCTTCTGCCCGAGCCCGACACTCGCCAGGACGCTGACCACCCGCGCCATCGCCGACATGCTCTGGCAGAACCGCGAGACCCTCAAAGACCCGACGCTCGGCATGAGCGACCTCGCCAACCCGCCCGTCTGGTACAACAACGCCAGCAGGGAAGAGCAGTCATCCCTGTCCTTCGTGCCCGCGCCCGACACCAGCTACATCATGATGCCGGTCTCCAGCAGGTTCGGAGAGCTCCTGGTCTTCCGCTGGAAGGCGCCGCGCGTGCCCGCGGATACTTTTTACGGCAAGCCCTTTCCCGAGGACGGCGTGGACATGCGCTACTGGAGCCTGTCCTTCGATTACGTGAACCTGAAGCGGTGGGAGAAGGTGTTTTGCGAGAGGACGGTGGCCGACATCGAGGTCCCGGTGCTGCCCGGCGGCGCCAGCCAGGTGGTGGTCGGCTTCAACGGCATGGCGCGGCCGGAGGCGGTCCCGCCCGAGCAGTGGGTCGGACTCGAGCGCTCCGATTACCTGGTGGTGGTCCGCGACATCGTGGTCAATCCCGACTATCCCGGCCTCTTCTGGAACCAGCCCGCCGGCGACGTCACCGCGCAGATGGACCGGTACACCCCGGGCGGAGTGTACTGCTCGGCCGCGGAGTTCGCCCAGGACCCCGACCTCGGGCTGAGGAGGAAGGAACTGCTGGGGAAGATTGAGGGAACGGCCGACCGATAAGCGAGTGACTTGAAACTGTAGTGTTATCTTGCACAGAGGCACAGAGTTCACAGCGCGGCTCAAGGCCGCAACCAGAGAGTTAATAAACAAGGATATTCAGGATGTCAAGGATAAGATTTTTTTATCCTTAATATCCTAAACATCCTTGTTCATAAATTATTTCATCCGGTTGCGAACAATTTCGTGAAAAGTGTAAAAGAAATTTATGCATCTTGCATGTTAGTAGTACAGAGTGAATCACTAATAAAATTTTTCTGTGTCTCTGTGCCTCTGTGCGAAATCAGTCCCGCCGCTTGACAATCCCCTGCCGCTCACATGATGATCTATTCATGGGCGCGAGGACTGCCCCGCCCGCGAGGGGCCGCCCGCGCTGATAAAAGGAGAGTGCCATGCCTGACCTTGACGAGAACATTGTCGCGCAGGAGACCAAGCTCAAGCCGCCGGAGCCGGGCGCTCCGTACAACGCGGTGGAGGACGTGATCTACCGGCGGCGGAGCGTGCGCTTTTACCAGAAGAAGCAGGTGCCGGAGTACCTGGTGCGCCGGGTCCTGGAAGCCGGCCGCTACGCGCCCTCCGCCGGCAATGCCCAGCCCTGGAAGTTCATCGTGGTGCAGGACCCCAAAATGATCCAGGAGATGACCGACGACGTGGTGAGCATGTGCCGCCTGCTGATGAAAGGCCTCGACTACATCACTCCGGGCAAGCAGTGGCGCCGGGGACTGGCCAAGCTCACGCAGCACACGCGCACCAACGAGTTCCACCCCATCCCCTTCGGCGCCATGAAGCTGATCGCCGAGGGCAAGCTCGGCGTCTGGCACGGCGCGCCCACCGTGATCCCGATCCTGGTGGACCGCCGCGCTCCGGGCAAGCCCATGATTGACGTGGGCATCGCCGGCCAGAACATGGTGCTCGCGGCGAACAGCCTGGGCCTGGCCACCTGCTGGGTGAGCTTCATCACGCCGCTGGAATATTACCCCAAGTGGCGAAAGCGCTTCGGCATGAGGTATCCGTACAAGCTCGCGTCCTCCATCGCGCTGGGCTTTCCCAAGGGCAATCCCGACGGCCAGGTCAAGCGCGAGACCCAGGCCGTGGACTGGTACACCGAAAACGGCACCATGAAGGTGGTATACTAAAAAGGGAGACCCTTGAACAGAGGTTAGGCGGGCAGACGATTGATTTTTTTTGCCGCAGATGAACGCGGATGAACGCAGATAATTACAGATCAAATAATTTCCATATTCCGGATTCATCTGCGTCCATCTGCGTTCATCTGCGGCAAAAAGAAAGTTGTGTCTATTATTAAAAAACTTCAAGGAGTGGGTGATGACGGAACACATCAAATTCACGGAGCGGCTTTCGATCGAGGACCTGGACCGCGAGGGCGTGGACGTGGTGTTCGGACAGGTGCAGATTGACCGGGACAAGTGCACCGGGTGCAGGATGTGCGTCAAGGCCTGCCCGGCCAACGCGCTGGAGGTCGTGGACAAAAAGTCGCGCATGGCGCTCGTCTTCCCCATGTGCATGTCCTGCGGCGACTGCACCGCGGTCTGCCCGGAAGTCGCCATCGCGATCACGCGCTTCATCGAGTTCCATAAATACTTCCGCTACCTCGACCGCGGGGCGCCGGAGGGCCCCAGGAAATTCTAGGGCATGGCATTTCGGCATCGCGGAATTTTTTCTCACGCAAAGGCGCAAAGGCACGAAGGATCTATATGAATAATTTCCTTTGCGAGCTTTGCGCCTTTGCGTGAGAAAAAGACTTCCATACGGAGACATGCCATGAGAGATGTTTACGTGATCGGCGCGCACACCATCAAGTTCGGGAAGTACCTGGAGAACTCGATCAAGGAGCTCACGGGCTGGGCGCTGGAGGGTGTGCTTAAGGACGCGGGCCTCACGAAGAAGGACCTGCAATCGGCGTGGTTCTCGAACTCGGGCTGGGGCATGCGCGACTGGCAGCACTGCATCCGCGGCCAGGTGGCGCTCCGGCCGGCCGGCCTCGACGCCATTCCCATCACCAACGTCGAGAACGCCTGCGCCGGCGGCTCCACCGCGTTCCACGGCGCCTGGAAGGACGTGGGCTCCGGGCTCTTCGACGTGTCGCTGGCCATCGGAGCGGAAAAGACCTACGCGCGCAACAAGTACGCCGTGTTCGCCGGCTTCATCGGCGGCATGGACGCCAAGATGATCGCGGAGGAGATTAAGCGCTTGAAGGATTTCGCCCCGGACCCGAACGAGATCCCGCGCGAGCAGCTCGAGGCCGCGCATTCCCGGAAGAAGTCGAAAAAGCCCAAGAGCCTGCGCGACCGGCTCCAGGACTACTGGGACATGTTCACGGTGTACATCCAGCTCGGCGAGACCCTGGGCTATGACACGGTCAAGAAGACCTCCGGCGCCAACCGCGGCGACCACTCGCCCTTCATGGACGTGTACGGCTACGCCGCGCGCCAGCACATGAAGAAGTACGGCAGCACCCAGCGCCAGCTCGCCGCCATCGCCGCCAAGAACCACTGGCACTCCACCATGAACCCCAACGCCCAGTACCGCTTCGACGTCTCCATCGAGGACGCGCTCAAGGACCGGCTGGTGAGCTACCCCCTCACGCGGAGCATGTGCGCGCCCATCGGCGACGGCGCGGCCGCCGCCATCCTGGCCTCCGAGGACGTCGTGAAAAAGCTCGGCGTCTCAACCCGCGCCGTCAAGGTCCGGGCCTCCGTGCTCGCCTCCGGAATGGCCCGGGAGTGGGACGCGCCCGACATTGCCGAGCGGGCCTCCAAGATAGCTTATGAGCGCGCCGGGCTCGGGCCCGCCGACGTGCAGGTGGCCGAGGTCCACGACGCCACCGCCTTCGGCGAGCTGCACCAGACCGAGGCGCTGGGCTTCTTCAAGGAAGGGGAGGGCGGGGTCCACGCCGAGGCCGGCGAGACCAAGCTGGGCGGCAGGATCCCCGTCAACCCCTCCGGCGGACTCATCTCCCGCGGCCATCCCATCGGGGCCTCCGGCCTGGCCCAGATCCACGAGCTGGTCACCCAGCTCCGCGGCGAGGCCAAAGAGCGCCAAGTGCAGGCCGCCCGCATCGCCCTGGCCGAGAACGGCGGCGGCGTGCTCGGCAACGAGGAAGCCGCCATGTGCATCCATATCCTGGAGAAGTAAGCGGAGAGATACAGAAGGATTAAGCGCCTATTCTTCCTCCATCTGCAGCGCCTCGACGAGCTCTCGCGCGAGGAGGTCGGAGGATTTTTTTGCGCTCACTGCGAGCTTGCGCTGCCATTCGCCGGCGGTCTCGAAGCGGGCCGAGGTGATGCGGGTCTTCCACGGCTCGAGCGCGCGGCGGATGGCCAGCGCGTCGGTCACGGACTCGCGTTTTGCTTTAAGGCGCGCGATCACCTCGGGCGCGGCCGCGATAAAGGCGCGGATGGCCACGGGCGAGGCGATGCTGTACTTCCGGCCGCTCCAGGCCTCGGGGAAGACCTGGCCGAGCTGCTTGAAAAAGCGGATGAAAAAGTCGCGGACCTCGTCCAGGTCGCGGATGGGCCGCGGGTCCAGGCCGATGAAGGCGGAGAGCGGGTTGGTGAGCGCGACCTGCGACAGTCTGCCCTTGCCCACGCCCAGCATCTTGACCTGGCCCGCCAGCGGCGAGCCCGCGTCCTCGTTCAGCTTCCGCGCGATCTCGTGCGCCGTGATCAGCGCCGCGTCCTGGTAGAGCCTTTTCCCGGAGAGCGATACGATCAGCGACGAGTTGAGCTTGGTCTGCTTGCAGTTGATGGTGGCGAACATCTCGACCTCCTGGCTGGACTCCAGGCGGTCGAAGAGCACGGCCGGGACCTGGAAGTCGCCCAGCTTGGCCAGGCTTTCCCCGGCGGCGTGGAGCGCGACCAGGCGATGCTGGCCGTCGAGGGCGTGGAGGAAGCCGTACTGCTCCGGGATCTGGACCAGCCCGAGGTCGGGGTTTTTGGAGGACGGCGCGAACTCGACCCGGTCGCGGGCGACCAGGATCACCGCGCCCGGGATCGCCGGCATCGGCGTCTTGTCCTCCTCCGCGCACTGCCGGTAATAGACGATCAGATCCTCGATCTTCTTCCGGATCAGCGGACGCTGGTAGGCGGTGTCGCCGGTCTTGACCAGCGACTCCAGGAGCTGCCAGTTAACCGCGGCCTTGCCCTTGCCCCGCCGTGGCTTCGCGCCCCCCGTCTCGGCCTCGAGCACGATGAACTCGACCAGCTTGGCCACGTCCCGGGCCGAGAACGTCACCTGATAGAACTCCATGCTGAATTGCCTGATCCGAAGCGCCGGCGCCGTAATCATGATCGCCCTCCCTTCTCCCGCGGTAACGGATCCGTTTTTTGACGCGCATGGTTAGACCTCGCGATTATTTTTATCCGCGCGGGCCGGATTGACCACGCCGGGAAGCAGAGCCAGCACCGCGTCATAAATCTTCCGGGCCGCGGCGAGAGCATGGTCGAACTCGTCTCGATCAGGTTCGATGTTTTCATCGGGATAGCGATATAGACCGGCATAGGGAGTTAAAGTTGCCGCTTCCTCCATCAGAGATAATAATTCCTCGCTAAAAGAGGAAGCGATTTTGAGAAGTTCTCTTACATCATGAGTCTTCTGGAAACGTTTGTCATTAAAGACCAAAAATGCCTTCACAGCTTTTTCTGCTGCCTGTTGGCAATGGTAAATAGCGGTGTCAAGGTACGAGTCAGGGTCGGAAGCAAGCTTTTGTGCTGAGGCCAGATCATGAGCCGCCTTGACAAGCCATTTTTTCACCAGATCGCTTTTTGCTTCACCCATAAATTAGCTTCCCCCGCTCCACAATTTGCGCGGTCAATGAAGCGTACACGTGCAGGTATTGTTCAAACTCGGCCCTTGTTTTAACCAGGATGTCCAGTGGCGCCTGGATATCTAGGAGGCGCATATGTGCTCTCATTGCGCGTTGCGCCGGCTTCTGCTCGCTATTGTTCACAATTACAAGAATGTCCACGTCGCTGTCGGCCGTAGGCTCACCCCATGCATGGGAGCCGAAGAGGTAAATCTGCTCCGGCGCGAACTCCGCGACCAGGCGGTTCGTGATTTCAGAAAGCAACTGTTGTGATATTTCATCCAATGGGGATCACCTGCCCATAATCCCTTTCAGCTTATATATGATATAAGGCGGTTCTTTCGAATGCAACGCCGCATGGAGGGAGGCCAAAGAGTCGCGACTAAAGTCGCTCCTACAGAACGGGTGGGGAAGGACGTTAAAACGCCCTCCCCGGCCCTCCACAGTTCCCGCCACCCGCCATAAATGGCGGGCCTGCACTTATTCGAGGGAAGCCCGATGAATCGGGCTTAAAAGCTCCCGATATATCGCGCGCTGATTATGGGAACTCAAGATCAAGCCCGCGGAACCCACCGGTTGCAAACCGGTGGCACGCTCATGCAACATTAAGCCATTGATCCCGCCATGCTGTCCATCACCCCTGCTTCTTGCTTCTGACTTCTTGTTCCCCTCTTCCCCTAGCTACGGGCTACTGGCTGCTGGCTACTTTTTCTCACAGCGGAATGTTCCCATGCTTCTTCGGCGGCCTCGTCTCCCTCTTGGTGCGGCAGGTTTCGAGGGCGTTGATGATGATCTTGCGGGTGTCGCGGGGCCGGATGATCATGTCCAGGTAGCCGCGGGAGGCCGCGACGTAGGGGTTGTTGAACAGGTCCTCGTATTCCGCGACCTTTTCCGCGAGCTTGGCCTTTTTGTCGGCGGCGTCGGCGATCTCTTTTCTGAAGATGATCTTGGACGCGCCCTCCGCTCCCATGACGGCGATCTCGGCGGTGGGCCAGGCCATGACGATGTCGGCCCCCAGGTCCTTGCCGCACATGGCGAGGTAGGAGCCGCCGTAGGCTTTTCTGGTGATGAGGGTGAGCTTGGGCACGGTGGCCTCGGAATAGACCCAGAGCATCTTGGCGCCGTGGCGGATGATGCCGGCCGATTCCTGGTCGGAGCCGGGGAGGTAGCCGGGCACGTCGGCGATGGTGAGCAGCGGGATGTTGAAGGCGTCGCAGGTGCGGATGAAGCGCGCGGCCTTGTCGGAGGCGTTGACGTCCAGCGCGCCGCCCAAGTAGGTCGGCTGGTTGGCGATGATGCCGATGGTGTTGCCGGCCATTCGGGCGAAGCCCACGATCATGTTGAGCGCGTAGAGCTCGTGGACCTCGAAGAAGGTGCCCTGGTCCACGATCAGGCGGATCAGCTCGCGCATGTCATAGCTCTTGCGCGCTTCGTCGGGCACGATGGAGTCGAGCTCGGGAATTTCGCGCTTGACGTCGTCGCCGGTGTCCACCCAGGGCGGGTCCTCCAGGTTGTTCTGCGGAAAGTAAGAGAGCAGGAGCCGGATTTTTTCGAGGCAGTCCTCGTCGTTCTCCGTGGCGAAATGCGCCACGCCCGAGCGCGAGCAGTGCGCCATGGCCCCGCCCAGGTCCTCCGGCGTGATGTCCTCCCCCGTCACCGCCTTGATCACCTCCGGACCCGTGATGAACATGTAAGACGAGTTCTTGACCATGAACACGAAGTCGGTCATGGCCGGAGAATACACGGCCCCGCCGGCGGTCGGGCCCATGATGGCGCTGATCTGCGGGACCACGCCGGAAGCGAGCGAGTTGCGGTAGAAGATCTGGCCGTAGCCGGAGAGCGCGTCCACCCCTTCCTGGATGCGGGCGCCGCCGGAGTCGTTCATGCCGACCACCGGGCACCCCAGCTTGAGGCCCAGGTCCATCACCTTGCAGATTTTCTTGGAGTGCATCTCGCCGAGCGACCCGCCGCGGGAGGTGAAGTCCTGCGAATAGGCGCAGACCACCCGGTGGTTGATCCGGCCGTAACCGGTGACCACGCCCTCGGCGGCGAGGCCAACTTTTTCCATGCCGAAGCTTTGGCAGCGGTGCTTGACGAACAGGTCGGTCTCGACAAAGGTGCCGGGGTCGAACAGCTTGTCCAGCCGCTCCCGCGCCGTGAGCTTGCCCTTGGCCTTGTGCTTGGCCACGCCGTCCTTGCCGCCCATGGCCTTCTCGCGATCCTCGCGCTCCTTCAAATCCGCGATCTTTTCCAAAACGGTTTTCATCACTTCCTCCCCAATGGGCGGCGTCCCGGCCCGCGCGCGGCCCAATAACCGTAGTGCCGCCCCTTAAAACTGACTTCCATAGGATTGACTACCCCGGAGGGCTGTCATATAATACGACCCTCATTGAATAACATTAGTTATTTTATCTGTCAAGAAATGCGCATGACTCCCGCTGGCGGCCCGGTCCGGCGGGGGGAATGGGCGCAAGGATCAAGATGTCGCAAGGGCTGATCATTATCTCGGTGGGCGTCGTGGTGGTCATGGGCATCCTGGTGCTCCTGGTGGGGCTGATCGAGGCTCTGGTGCGGCTGGACTATTATTTCAAGGCGCGGGCCCGGATGAAGAAGGCGAGGCTGGAGGACCACCCGTCGCGGATGCCGTCGGAGGTGGTTGAGGCC